>Ga0307974_1001839_pt1 | contig 14851 bp, 16 predicted proteins | sample OrgLakmetagen784_FD_201812 | JGI IMG/M metagenome (GOLD analysis project Ga0307974, IMG submission 201812) | Saline water microbial communities from Organic Lake, Antarctica - #784 | ecosystem: Environmental > Aquatic > Non-marine Saline and Alkaline > Saline | place: Antarctica: Organic Lake... | reverse complement strand
ATATCTCTCTCTCTCCCTCTCTGCTTGCTCTAGTCTTGACATGAACTCGTGATCATATCACTATCTCAGATACATCCCATCCGATTTGCAGTCAAAGGGCTGCACCAGCATCGTGAGGGTAGGAGGCCGCAGCAAGTCTGTGGCCCTGGGGCCGTACAACCTCCGCACTCTGGAGGACCAGGCAGGGAGGACCATGCTAAGTCCAGCTGAGCGGCGAGAGCAGTTCAGCCAGACGACTCAGGCAAGGAGGATCTCAATGCCTGGACGTGCATTTGTGCCTGCATCCCTGTGTGCGTCCACGTGAGCACTCAGCACACAGCGGCAGGTGGATGCACAGGTGGTTGGGCAGACGCTGGCCTGCCTGTTGCACCCTGCAGCCCCCACACAGCTTCCATTCAACCTGCGACAAGAAGCCCTGCAGCTGTTGAGCAGCAGAGCCAAGTCGATGGCCAGCCCTGCTGCAGCACTGGCAGCTCTGGGTGCCTCAAAAGGGGTGAACGGTGTCTCTGCAAGGAGCGAGTCTGAGGCATGGAAGCAGCGAGCACGGGCAGTTCCAGCGCTGGCAAAGCTGCTGGAGCTGACAGGGATGCAGAGCGTGAAAGAGGAGCTCTTCAAGCTTGCAGACCAGGTATAGGGTGTAGGGGAGGAGAAGGGAATTAAAAAAGGATGATGCTGTTTTAAATGGTCCACGTCTGTCAGGCTTTTTGAGTATACAAGAATAATCTGATGGTTGCTTGTGCTTGGCTACATCTTTAAAACTTGCATTACAGCAATCTGCCATTAATTCTGCTAAAAGCACCACCATGGCGGTTGAAAATGGATTTGTAGAATGAGGGCTGAGAGAAAGCATTCAGAATTTGCAATAGTAGCAATTACAAAGTCAGAACATATTTCATTTCTTGTGCAGGTTGACCTAGACAAAGAGCGCAAACGGGATTTGGCACAGATAAACTACCACGTGCTATTCTACGGCAACCCTGACACTGGTAGTTATTGAGTTCTTGTTCCAAAACAGATGCAAGTGATTGAGACCTGTATGCCCTGCTGCTTTCGAGGCCTCCTGACAGCAGATGCCTGGTTCAAGCTTGCCATATTTTGAGCTTTGCATTTGATCAAACAGCATGCTGTGCACCTCTATCCCTTGCCAGGCAAAACAACTGTTGCGCGTATATACGCTCAGTTGCTCAAGGAACTTGGAGTTTTGCCCAATTCAGAGGTGCGGGATGGCCTTTCTTCTGCTTGCCTTTTGCACTCTTAATTTCACACAAAGAATTTTCTATACAATTTCTGCAATGCAGGTCACAATTTGTAGCAATCTTGCTCGTACCTCATACCATTTCCCTGTGAATGACTGGCTTTGCAGGTTATTGAGACGAGCGGAGCAGCTCTGGTGCAGGGTGGAGTGGCAAGCCTTAGAGAGATGCTCAAGAAGCTGGATGCTGGCGGCGTGCTGTTCGTTGATGAAAGTTACCAGCTGAAGCCACGTGCAAATGCGCTGGGAGCCCAGGTAGTGGCAAGAGGCTTGCAAGGGAGTTTCTGCCTTCTGCCACAAGAACCTGTTTGATGGGTCTTTTGAATTTGCTTCAGGAAAACAAAAGGACCTGCATTGTCATCTGATATTCTTCTTTTGCAGATCATTGACTACCTTTTGCCAGAGATGGAGAATCGCAGGGGCAAGCTGGTGGTCATCCTTGCTGGATATCAGGCAAGACATAGTTAGAAGACGACAGCGCTTAAAATAATATAAGCTTGCTGTTACTACGCCGCAATCGACTCTGATGTGTGCAAGGGGTGTTTTTTATGTCACCGTGCATGTTCTTCTACAGGTTCCCAATTGGAGGATCTCATTGCCTAAGGGGTGTTTTTTATGTCATCGTGCATGTTCTTTTACAGGTTGTCATACTAAATCAGTGGCATGGACAAATCGTGTGATTTTTCCTGGAATTCCTTGACATTATCATGTTAAATGTCGGGGTTTTGTAGCCCATACTTGGCCCAATCCATCATGTAAATGGGGGGGATGTAGCCCATACTTGTAATCCATGCTTAAGCTGGTACCAACATTCGTCGTGACCAGGTTCCAATGGAGGATATCATTGCTTAAGGGGTGTTTCCATGTCATCGTGCATGTTCTTCTGATCTTCGTGACCAGGTTCCAATGGAGGACCTCATTGCCTACAACGAAGGGCTCCCGAGTCGTTTCCCACTGGCTTTCACTTTCCATGACTATTCCGATGAAGAGCTTTTTGCCATGCTCGAAAACCTGCTGGAAAAGGGTGAGAGGAGTGTTTAAGAAGGGCATGCACACAAGTTGAGTGTATTGTGAACGTCAGTTTCTCAACATTGAAGGCTAAATGATAAAAAAAAGTAAATCATTCTGTGTCTGGCCTGCATGGCAGGCACTCCACGTTTTCTGATGGAGGACGCAAAGCATGGCCGCATTGCAGTGCGAAGGTGAGAGGCTTTGTCTTTTTTGTAAAACATAGACACACATACACAATTATTGAGGCGCATTTTTGTAGAACACAACATGCAGAATGAACCTTTATCTCTTTTGTTAAACATAGACACACATACACAACTATTGAGGCGCATTTTTGTAGAATACAAACACGCAGAATGACGTGAACCTTGCAATGTATTATGCTGGCCGTCACAGGCTAGGACGCATGCGTGGATCTGTGGGGTTTGGGAATGCGCGAGCAGTGCGCAACCTAATTGAGGCATCAATAAAGCGCCAATCAGCGCGTGTCCTGCTTGAGCGTCGCACAGGTATGCAAGGCCAGTGGTTACACCAAGGAAGGCAGGTCAGTAAGGAAGATCTACTTGAGATCGCACGTTTTCATAAATATGGTTGGCCAGAATATATTATAAACCTGTTTGTACGGTATTTTTGGCAGGGAAATCACCAGAAATACGGCCATGTACGGTGTACATATATGCGGTTTGGCCAACCCTACTCATTGAATGCAGTGCTTATCACAAGTTCTGATTAGTCTGAGTCAGTTTTGCAAAAGCAGGATCCCTGCTTAATTATTGGGCCGGTGTCAAACATCTCCCACTCACAAAAAGAAGGGCAAGAGTGAGCAGACTTGCATGCCTCATGGACTGGGCCCCAACTGTAACTGTGGGGCTCCTGGAATATCAGTGCTTATTTATTACATTTCCTGCACATGCAGGAGGAGCTCCTGACACACTGCTGCTGCGCCGAGATGACCTGCTGGGCCCTAAGTTCTTAGACACACAGTCCAGCTCTGCCCTGCAAAAGCTCAGCCGCATGAGGGGACTGGCATCTGTCAAGGAGTCAGTGGCCACTCTGCTTGGCTTGATCAAGTGGGTGTCTTGGACCAGCAACACTTCAGGTTTCTGTGTCCCACTCACTTTGCTACAGCTGGCTGGTGTGGTTATCTTGCAAAGCAGACAGAATGGTTTCTTTGAACTGCGCATGCATGCCTGTCAAAGTAAGCCATGTCTCCTTCGATCCACATCGTCCTTTGTGAAACTCTGGCAGGACCAATGCTGAGCTGGAGGAAGCAGAGCGACCAGTGAAGGATGTGTGCTTGAACAGGGTGTTTCTTGGGAACCCTGGAACAGGTGATGAAAGCGCTAGCTGAAAGTCTGGAGAAGAAAATTGTTGTTTGGAAAAAGATGAAAGCGCTAGCTGAAAGTCCGGAGAAGAAAATCGTTGTTTGGAAAAAGATGAAAGCGCTAGCTGAAAGTCTGAAGAAGAAAATTGTTGTTTGGAAAAAGATGAAAGCGCTAGCTGAAAGTCTGGAGAAGAAAATTGTTGTTTGGAGAAAGTGTGAGAGAGGACGTGCGAAGAGCGTGCTATCTTCGAGCATATAATACTGTGTCAAGAACATTGAACGCAATCAAACACCAGCTCCAACATGGATAAAATTGCTGAGTACTCTGCAGCATGCAGAAGTACTCTAATTCTTGGAGGCGAGTGCAATCAAACGTCAGTTGGTACTCTCTTGGAACAGCTTGCGCTGTGCTAACCATCCTTTTTATGCTTGTGCCTTAGATAGTTTGCAGCTTAGTTTTAATATGGGAAGTAAGTACGTGAGAAAGGGAGCTGCAGCCAAAGTCGCCCCCCCAGCTACAACATAGATGAAACGACTTAATTTGGATGTGTGGGTGCAGGAAAAACGACAGTGGCCTCAATATACGGCAAGATTTTGAGGGACTTGGGGCTTCTGTCCAAGGGGGATGTGGTAAGGCAGATTTAGGCCAGCAACCTTGTGCTCTAGATCTAGCAATATTGCTTGTCAGGGAGTGGCAGTGGCTATTGCTCCAATTTACACCAGACCTTCTGCTTACTGAATGTTTGAAACAGGTGGTAAAAAATCCCTCTGACTTCATTGGCAGTGTGCTTGGGGAATCTGAAAAGAAGACTCAGGTGAGGAGCAAGATTGATCACTTTCTTCATAGACTTGGTAGTACATCCTTCAACTCTTTCTATGATATTTTAACCTACCTCCAATCTCCAATTTTTTGTGCTTCAGGCCATCCTTGATGCCACGGTTGGGTCAATTCTAGTGATTGATGAAACCTACGGTGAGAGTGACAGATTCAATTGTGATATCCCGCTTTAAAAGTCCTACCCTTTTAGATCAATTGGCAGAGAAAAGATCAGAGGGAAGTTACATGTTGCTCCATACAGGCCACTTAAAAAGACATTCACCAATGAAGTCTGCTTGTAGAAGGAAAGAGAAAGATTGCTGATCATACTTTCTTAATCCCTTCTTACAGGCTTACACGGAAAAGGAGGGGGAGATGTGTACAAGGCACGCTCTTTAAATGCAATATTTGGCGTCGTCTTTGCAGGCGTTTAAGGAATGTCCCATTTTTCTGCAGGTGGCTGTGGTGGACACCATAGTGGCAAAAGTGCAAGGAGTCCCTGAGGACGACCGTTGCGTGCTGCTGCTTGGTAAGTTTCCTCCCTTTCACTAATGTTTGTACTCAAGCTTAAATTGGCTCTCTGATTGCAGAGGTGCTGCATCTGCTTGCATAACATGCGAAACTGCCTAAATTTAATTGCAAACACAGTATGCATAACATTATTGCGTTCCTCTGCTTGTGGACTTCAGGTTACAAAGAACAGATGCAAGACTTTTTAAGAGAAGCAAATCCTGGCCTTGCTCGTAGGTTCCAACTTCAGGTATGCACGCTTATTAATGGTTAAATTGTGTGTGTGTGTGTGTGTGTGTGTGTGTGTGTGTGTGTGTGTGTGTGTGTGTGTGTGCTTTGGAATATTTTAATGCATTTTCCTCTCCCTCCCTCATATTGTAGAGCTCCTGGATCTTTGAAGACTACAGCAGCGAGGATCTTCTGCACATCATGCGTGATGCTGCCAAGCACAACTATGACTGGTGAGCCATGTCCTTTCAGTGGCAGGATTTGAGTTTCTGTTGCAGCTACGTGTGAAATCAATACCATCTCGCCTTGGGATTAAGAAGAGTCAATGTACAGCTTCGCTCTTAAATTGCTGCAGGGACCTCGACTACCCTGAACTGCGCGCGGGAGTGAAGGTCCTGGACCAAGAGCGCCGGCAACCCAACTTTGGGAATGCAGGAGCAGTGAACAGCCTCCTTGCATCGGTGTGCGCGACATGATCTTATTATTTTTTTGCTTTGCTTATAATAACGACACTCGTAATCAATGATGTGCACACTGAGTGGCAAACTCATTCAATTGTTTGCAATCATTAACAGGTAGCGCTCCGCCTTGAGGCACGTGGCAAGGAGCTGAGCCCCTCTCAGCGTGCAAGCATGCAGCCCTTACCAGAGGACTTTGATCCTGAAGGCAGCAAGACCAGTGACACGGCTGCCATCTTCCAGGACCTTGTTGGCTGCAGCCAGGTGATGTGTGTTGGTTGTGCACATGAAGCCAATTGGGAGTTATTGTGCCTGATACATGTTTAACAACAACAACAACAGCACTGGCGCCATGAAACTTTGCTTTCGCATTCAAGCCAGATGACTTGACGAAATGAGTTGAATAAGCGTTGGTTATAGAAGTGCCCCTGCTTTACTCCAGGTATTGGAAAAGTTGAGGGAGTGGCAGGCAACAATTTTGAGCGCGAAGAGACTCGGGAGGGACCCACTGGAGAGCTTAGAACTAAACTTCCAGTTTGTTGGTGCTCCAGGTAAGCAAAAATGGTTCCAATTTTCAGGCATGACCGTATCCCTTAGGTGTGCTAAAACAGCTGCTGCAAATATCTCCCACAGAGATATCGCTCCCTCTCTTGCGGCAAAAACTGCAACCCACAGAAATAAACCGCACCAGTGCTGCTTCTTATGCAATGGTGTATCCAAAACATTGCACATGAGCAGCACCGTGTATTTGTGCCCTCTGAACTCTTGTAACATAGCGATTGTCCTGACTACATGCGTCACTAAAGCAAAACTGAGATTACTGTCTTGTTAATCTACTCCCAGTCCTACTTGGTCTTGCGCACAGGGACAGGGAAGACAACAGTCGCCCGAAGGGTTGGGGCACTGTTTAAGAGCTTGGACCTGTTGGCCTCTGCAGATGTCATTGAGTGCTCTGCGTCTGATTTCGGGACTGGCTTTGCTGGGCAAGCAGCTGGGAAGACGCGGCAGATCTTTGAGAGTGCCCTGGGGAAGACGCTGTTTGTGGACGAAGCATATAGGTGCAACATAATAAATAATGAATAATTACTCAGTGTCATGCCAAAACTTACAATTTGGAAAAGCGTTGCTCATGTTTGGAAGGATTCAGGACGAGGCTGCTCTTGTTGTGCGTGTGTGTGTTTGTGTGTGTTTGAACCTGACTGGAATTACTTAGGAAGCATGATGGCTGCTCTGATACTAACCAAGTAATGGCTCCTGCTTCTACAGGCTGAATCCAAGGAATGGTGGTGCGTACATGGGAGAGGTAAGGCTTGCACGCATGCCATGTAAGTCATGGTGTGTTTTATCTGATGGTTTACAGTTGCATTCACCCATTCATTCTCAGCGAAAGCACATATGATGTGGACGAGTGCTTTCGTGTGACAGGTGTTGGACGAGATCATTCATTCTCAGCGAAAGCACCTATGATGTGGACGAGTGCTTTCGTGTGACAGGTGTTGGACGAGATCATTCATTCTCAGCAAAAGCACATATGATGTGGACGATTGCTTTTGTGTGACAGGTGTTGGACGAGATCATTCATTCTCAGCAAAAGCACATATGATGTGGACGAGTGCTTTCGTGTGACAGGTGCTGGACGAGATCATTCATTCTCAGCAAAAGCACATATGATGTAGACTAGTGCTTTCGTGTGACAGGTGTTGGACGAGATCATTCATTCTCAGCAAAAGCACATATGATGTGGACGAGTGCTTTCGTGTGACAGGTGTTGGACGAGATCATTCATTCTCTGCAAAAGCACATATAATGTGGACGAGTGCTTTCGTGTGACAGGTGTTGGACGAGATTGTGCAGCTGTGCACAGAGCCCCGGTTCCGTGGAAAGATGGTCGTCATCCTAGCAGGGTACGACCATCAGATCAACGAGCTCATGGCTGTCAACCCTGGCTTGAAGAGCCGGTTTAGGTACGGAGAGCTGCACTGCAACATTGTTGTCATACATATCAGTGACGTGTATGTTGCAAAAAATTGCATAATGAATCAATACTGCTGCAATGCGTGCTAGCACTTAGATGAAAAGGATCACAAAAGAAAGAGTACCCCTGATTTTTTCTTGAAAGCGGAACACAGGCACAAACATTTCCCCCTGCTCTCTTTTAGTGAAAAGCTGCACTTTCCAAGCTTTGACGAGCCAGATGCCAGCCGCATGCTCTGCAAGCGTGTGGCTGCTGATGGCTTGGAGCTCTCAGAAACTGCGGTGGATGGGCTACCTGATCTCATGAAGCAGGTGTGATGTACTCAGGGGTTTGGCCTGTGAACTACGGATCTTTATACACCGGTGGCAAATATAAATTTTATTACCAGCGGAATTCCAAAAGAGTGTGTCTCATGTCTCATGTTGCCGCATGCTTAAATTGGTGTTGTTCGCGTTTTGCCTTTGCAGCTGATTGCGGCTTCAGACTGGTCAAATGGACGCGACATTGAAACCTGGTCCAAGCGCATCTTCCGTGCCTTCTCATTGCGAACAACAAAGGTTGTACCTTCGTGATGTGTCTTGTTGTCAAAGAACTTATTTTTGCCACACAAGCAACGTAATCTCTGCAGTTGCTTTTTAGCCAAGACATTATTGCGGTGTGCCACATCACCATTAAAACCGAGAGGGCACACACAAGCACACACAAGCACATACACACACAGAGAGAGGGAGAGGGAGAGGGAGAGGGAGAGAGAGAGAGAGAGAGAGAGAGTATTATGGAGCTAAGCTGACACATTTACATTCGTTGTTTGCACCAACAGGATTTCCCTGAAACAGCCGGTGTCCTTCCTCCTGTTGAGCTGTCCGACCTTCAGCATTCCCTGGATGGTCTTTTGAAGAGCAAGGCCCTGCCCCCACAGACAGCTACACTTGCCACAACAGACCTTCCACAGCTTGGCGCACAAGCACCTGCGCATGCGCATACTTTTGCTGCTCCCACTCCACCCCCTCCAGTTTCAGACCTGCAACTGGCTCCAGTGTCACATCCTGACGCAGCTGCCCCCCTGCAAGAGGACGAATGGGAGGTAGTGGAGGCAAAGGCCAAGCCTGCTGCCTCGTTTGGGGGGTTAAGCAGCGAGTTCCTCAAATCAATGCAATCAGCCCTTGAGCAGCTCGGCTACGACCTGACATCCTCTACTTTGATGGCCCAGCTTGCAGGTGTGATTTGGTGGAGGTTACATTGTCAAGTAAATCAAATTTATTCTGATACTGATCACCTCTTATTTTTGTTTGATGCAGCAGTGTGATGGCAAAATTTTTTAAGGTTTTATCAAACAGATGTTATATACAATGTACCCACAGAAGTACAGCAAGTTTCATCCTGGCTTGATTTAAATGCTTTGGTATCTCCTGGTTGTGCTACACCAACCTGCTGATGGATATTATGAGTAAGCTGATGAATAGTATAAAACGCCCTTGCTCTGCCTGCCAGGTGATCTCTCCCTCTTGGACCCCAGTGGTCCCCTCATCTCAAGCTTGATCCCCATGCTTGCATCCTCTGGCCAAGATCCAAGCTTGCTAGTGGATATGGTGCGTGCATGGCAGCAGGCACTGTAGGAACAGCTTAAGCAGGAGCAGGAGCTGAAGAAAAAGAAGCAGGCACCTGTGTGGCGGTGTGCTGTATGTGGGAGATATGGTTGCCCAGTGGCTCCATACATTGAGCAGTACCAGGAGTTAGACGATTAGAAAATAAATAGTTTGTGTGCAAGAGATAAGGCTGGTAGAAGAGAGAGTACATAAAGACAGGCAGTTTGTCTCAGTCAAAGCTTTCTAGATCCGTCATATTATGACCCCCCTTTGCTTGCTAAGGAAGAGATCCTGTAGCGTGTAAGGTATTGTATTGTTTGTTCGCCTAGTCACATTAACGTGTGTGCTTGTGTACATTAACGTGCCTACCTAGTTACATTAACGTGTGTGCTTGTGTACATTAACGTGTTGCCTAGTGACATTAACGCGTGTAACACAATGAGACTGAGAATGTCCGTCTGAGTTAACACGGGAAGGAGCAGCAGTTTGGCAGCCGACCAAAAAGCACAAGTTTGAGCAGAGAGCGCACAGGCGTGGATACAAAGAACTGGTAGAAGCAATAGAAGCTATTGCGATGCAAATAACTCATTCCTCATTCCTCTGCTAGATGGTTTTCGTAATTGATGTGTTGTATCCTATACTTTGCATTGACGGTGATTTGATCAGACGATTGGCAATTTACCATAGGCAAGGTATTAAAGGAAAGCTGCAGAAATACTGAACGCATGAAGTTCTCTATCTCTCTCTCTCTCTCTCACTTGCTCACTCTCTCCCTTTTTATTTCTCTCTCTCTCTCTTTCTCTCTCTCTCTCTCTCTCTCTCTCTCTCTCTCTCTCTCTCTCTCTCTCTCTCTCTCTCTCTGTGTGTGTGTGTGTGTGTGTGTGTGTGTGTGTGTGTGTGTGTGTGTGTGTGTGTGTGTGTGTGTGTGTGTGTGAAAGCAAGCAGACCACTGAATGAAATCCAGCAGACCACTCCTAATCAAACTGGTTTGTGACCATAGTCAATGGAACGGGCATGAAACTTGAAGACAAGCCTTTTGACTTTCTGCAAGTCAAGGCCAAAGCGTTCTGCAAATCGGGGCCAAAGGGTGAGGCTTGTAAATGAATCCACACCTTAAAGAATGACATGGAGAGCACAGTCTCCTTTGATAGTATGCTGGAGGAAACGGTTGTGCTGCTCTTATGCAGGTTTGAAAGCTGGTGCTCAAGATAAGTGTCTACAGTATTTGAGCTTGACAAACGGGTGGTATGGTGCTGTTTTCAGAGGTCCTTAGGATGTTGTTGTTTGGGATGAACAGGTGTAGGTGTAGCGTGTAGCTGATAGGATACTACCGGTGTGGCTGATGGGATACTCCCGCTAGCCGCTAACGCTGCTTCTAAAGAACCCTGGCCCGCGCCAACAACCACCTCTACCACAACTTAGGGTATGGTCTAAACAGCAGGCTGATTTTGAAGGGTTTGAGGGCTGTTGCCATGTAGTTGGAGGCTGTCGTAGCAAATCACCATCACTGCAAAGTATAAGACTCAGCACAACAACCGTCACACAATTCGCGTCAGTGGTCAATCGTGGACGTGACTGCGTCCACCCAGAGTTTATTGAAGAAATGATTTAAAGCCAGAGTCAAGTTTTTCTCGAGCAAAGGCTGGGAAATGCACTTCTGACTTGCAATTCTCCTTCGATTCTCTCTCTTTCTCTGCTGCTTCTCAAATCCAACTTGCTCAACACACTGACATATACTATACCACGGTGCCAAACAAATTGCCTACACCAACGAAGGCAGCGCATATAAACTATCAGAGCAAGGCCTAGATCTGAGAAACACTGCCAACAAAACACTGCCCTCTTGGCTGCTACCAAAACTAACAGCAAATGCTCTGAAAGCCTCTTCTCGTCCTGACACCATCCTATTCTTACCTAGCACTGTGTGCTCCTCTCGCGTAACCACCCGCAACTCAAAATTTCAACAGCTTGCTAAAGACAAGAAACTGAATCCAAACCAGTGGGATGTTCACCTGATTGAGTTTAAATTTTGTGAAGACACTAGGCATGATCCCTAACTCCGAAAAGCAAAAGCACAGCACAGCATGCTCGTTGCCAACCTAAACAGACAAGGATATAGCGAAGTCAAGCTTCACGTGATCCTCGTTGGAGCTATGGGGACTATCTACAAAGACTACACAGACAAACCTCTGGCAGACCTTGATCTGAACTACCATAAGATAAAAATACTGACACACAGAATGAATGAGCACTTCATCATACATGCATCTTCACTCATAAAAATGGGGTATGCACTGCAACATAACAAGAGCAACAGCAGTCAAGTTTTGGGTCTGGGTTCTACGGCACACAACCCACATTAATTTCTTTTAATTGTTTGCGCGGTGGGGGGTTTCCTGGTGCGGGCACCTATGTAGCCCCCTCCCTTAATCATGCTGGCTGTGTCACCACTACCAGCGGAGTGTTTTCTTATTCTTATTCTTTTTTATAATCGGCTGCCGCGCCTTTACTCCCCAGGACTGGTAAGCTAATTGAATACCGCAAATCAAAACCAGAAAATGCTATCTTCAATAAACCGGCTTCCCCAGCTTATTGAAGGAGACTAGGCAAAACAACCTCAACTGACAAAATAACGAACCAAATCACACGGATCGTCATTGCCAACAATTGGGCGTGAAACGACACTAGAAGAATAGCACCAGGACAACTGGAGGTTAGTCAATCTCTGTCAGATATGCTGTTACAGTCAGCTTGGAGGGATTTTAATTTCCAGGTGTCTCAGGAATTTGGAGGTTTTGCATAGCGAAGAAGTAGTCTTGTTCAGTTGAGTGGAGTGTAGACAACCATGGAGACAAAACAGGATTCAATAAATTAATAGCTTTCATAGTCAGCCTGCAAGCAACATTATGGCGTTCAGTGACTATATTTTTAATAGTAATGGCAATCTTAAAGGATGTGGCTTTCTCCCATTGGAACAAATAGGGCAAGTCAGGCTGTTTGATGTTAAAAACCAAACAGCATGCTTTTGACAACAAATGTTATCAGTATTAAAACTGTTCCGTTTTATAAGAGATTTAAGAGAGGTAAAAGGCAGTGACCAGAAGGCATTGCTTGTCTGTTTGTTGGCATTGAATTTGATGATAATTCAAATAGCCTGTGTCATTCAGGGCATTGCCCACTCTTTAGGTTTGGTTCATGTGCGCTTGAAGGGCAACACGCTTGTTGGGAAACAGATAGCGCATTTGAGGGTCTGTCTTGATCAAAGGTTTTATTACATGTTGTGTTCAGGCCATCAGTTGAGGCTATCTGTAGCAAACCAGCAGAGCGACATGGAAGGTTACCCTGTGTCACCCCAATCGGTGGTAGTGACGAAACGTGTGACAGAGTTAGTTGGTTTTTCAGTTGAGGTTATTTTGACTAGTCTTGTTCAATAAACCGCAGAAGCCAGTTTATTGAAGAAATGATTTGAGCTAGGGTCAAGTCGCTCTTGAGCAAAGGCTAGGAACTGCGCTTCTGACTGCTGGCAGTTATCCTTCTCCCATTCTCTACTGGTTCTCAATTCCAACTTTGCTTCAACACACCGACATATATTATAACACACATGCATTGGCTGCCGCGTCTTTCCTCCCTAGGGCTGGGAAGTTTACTCAACCACCTGGCTGATTATTCAGTAGATTAATAGATGAGCTTATTGAATGCCGCAGTATTAAACTTAGAGCCAGCAGGTAAGGTTCAGCAGTTTCAGAATGTTTGGCTGCAAGCCTTGCAATTTGGTCGGCATGCCCATTGCCCGCAATGCCAGATTCTGATGGAAGTTGAATTAGAACTACAGATGGTCTGATAATGGCTTTGAGGAGGTCTCCTTAAATGTGGTGTATGAATCTCTGGGAAGAGAAGTTGTTTCCTAATTTATTGAGCAGAGGCTGTCTGTGGCAAATCTACGTTACTCTCAATCTCCGGGATTGGGCCACATCTTCCTTTATAAGGTCAAATCTCACGCTGGAATAGCAGGAACTCCTCATTTCGAAATGAATGTGCAGACGCCCTTGCCAGTAACCAAGCCTGCCACAGCAATAATCTCCTTGCTGAAACAACAATCCACAATGCAGACCCTGGTGGCAATCCCTTCTTTGATACAACATGGCTAGCCCTTGAAGAAGTTCATCAGTAAGGATCTAGCACTAAAGCTCCTCAGCAGGGCACCAGATTGACTTACCTTCCAAATCTGCAAGCTGCATTAGAATACAAAAATCTCACTTGCACTCAAATCATAGACTGGGTTATGCCAACTCAAAAACAGGTACTACTCTTACTACCAGAGTCTACTTCCACATGTACACAAAGGCATTAGCAACGCATTTTGGAACATGTCCAATCTCTCCCCCCAAATGACACGCAATGTCTTTCACTACCGCACAGGCACTTTTTTCAGTCAGAAACACACCGCTTCAAAAAGTCCACCAGCCTTCAGTGTCCATTTTGTCAACAATCAGACAGTGTCTCTTCATATTCTCTCAGGGTGTCAACACAAAATCATCTCTGGCATGATCACTGAACGCCATAACGTTGCCTGCAGACTCATCATGAAAGCCATCAGCAAAGGCTCCTTGGCAGTTTGTATAGTTCATATGGATGCTGGCAGCACTGACCGTTTTGCCCAACAAAACCTTCAAATACCCGAGCAGGCTAGTAATAGGACTTTACCCATTTGGCTTTTGATGCTCGTTTATCTGTCAGAGACAGACTTACTTCCAGTCGCCCTGATGCTATTTTGGTTACTCTCTTACCTACTAAATCTAAACCACCTTCCACTCCCCACTTGCAACAGGTGCAGCAGATCTCATGGACAAGTGCACAGAGCTCAAGAGGGAGATACACCTCATAGAAGTGAAGTATTGTGAAGACATCAGGCCTCTAACAAACAGCACGAAAGTTTATGCAAGCGCTTGCAAACTAAAAAAGTTACACTTCACACTTCACACCATCCTTCTTGGTTTGGGAGGATCAATCTATACCTCTAATAACACTTTGCATCATTTAAAAGAGCTCCGCCTCGATTCACAGAGGGCCCACAAGACTGCCCTTAAATTGCATGCTCACTCTGTACATTATGCGCACAAACTGACTACTAGACGCACATTAAAAAAACGAATTGCTCTCAAGGTCTCGGTCTGGAGCAGGGGGCTGCCAGTCACCCTCCAGATCCCCGCTAGCTTTCTTTTTTCCTTTGGTGGGGGAAACTCGCGGCACTTCAAGCCAATGTGTCTCCTATTCCTTAATTAATGCAGGGAATGTTTTGCTGCCTGTGTGGTTTTTCTTTTCTTTCTTGCTAGAACTGTGCAAGGGCTGCAAGCTCCGCCTTTCCATTTGTGTTAGTGATATCATGACCAATGGCATTTACAGCATAAGCAGTGTCAGTCTCAGGAATCTATATGATGATGATGATAATGATAATGATGATGATGATGATGATGATGATGATGATGATGATGATGATGATGATGATGATGATGATGATGATGATGGGGGTTTGTTGCATTGGCCCTCAGCAAAGACCTGAAGGAATTTTTTTTTTTTTTTTGGGTGGTGTTACAGCTACGGCCCCCAGCAGGGACCTGACAGACAACAAAAAAAAAAGGGGAGAGAGGGCTCAAGCAGAGGAGAAAGCAAAAGGAAGCTGCACAAGGAGA
>Ga0307974_1001838_pt1 | contig 14854 bp, 15 predicted proteins | sample OrgLakmetagen784_FD_201812 | JGI IMG/M metagenome (GOLD analysis project Ga0307974, IMG submission 201812) | Saline water microbial communities from Organic Lake, Antarctica - #784 | ecosystem: Environmental > Aquatic > Non-marine Saline and Alkaline > Saline | place: Antarctica: Organic Lake... | reverse complement strand
TGCGTGGCTGTTGTGAAGTGCCAGACCGCTGGGAGGCAGGTGCAGCCTGTATAGAGGTTCCAGGGTCAAGCGGAGGGTCACTCTGGTCCTCCACGCGCTGCTTCTTCTGTGCATTAGTGACCTCTGCAAGCTTGGTGTCCAGCAGCTGTTGGCCTCCACTTCTTGTGAGGAGTAAGACTGATATCTTTCCCTTGCCAGGCCCTATGCATTCAAAATATTTCATATACTTTTGTTGTTGTGTGATTTTTATCAAATTTTTTTCAAAAGACGGAGCCGAAGCAGGAGCGGAGCCGGCTCCGGCTCCGGCTCGGCTCCGAGCACCGGAGCGTGCAATCCTGCTAATTTTTATTTCAAACGCAACCGTATCGGGGGAGATATGACATTCAAATGCTTCTCTCTTTTTGGCTGAGAGGGGACTGTGATCCCTATTCGGAACGCATCGTAATTCTAAATGGCAGTATAAATATATAATATAAATGCAAGTATTTTCCAGTCCAGACCGTGAGCAGAGTCCGCGTGTGTCCAGCCCAGACCGTAGGCAGAGTCTGATGGATGCTGAACTCATTCTAGCAAGAGAGGAGCTTTATGGGTTCTTGGCTGCAAACGACGTTCCTGGCTTCCTCAAGCATGTTAACTCATTGCTCAGTCAGCGCAATGGCCGCAACTTTCAGGTTCTGCAGGGATGCGTCAATGATTGCGTGTTGCAGCTGGTGAGTATGAGTATGAGTTTTCACCATCCGTGTGCACGTGATAGGCACGTGCAAAGAATATGATAGGCAAGTGGACACAGGAGAGTGCAACCTTACACCACTGTGGTTAATTCAGCACGCTAGACATGCATCACACGCACACTCATGCACACGTGCCAACCCCAGGCACCTTCGGGATCAGGAGAGGTTTTCATCATCAAGGTACGCTGCAATATTGATGCTTGTGATCAATTTGAATCAGGCCTGTGCCAAGCACCCTGTGGATTCATGGTGTTATACACAACTTTCTTCCCTCCACCTATCTCATTTCCAGTGCTTGAACATGCTGCACGACCCCGGACAGCAGAAAGCCTGGCGAGGGCCTCCTCTTTCCTCTGGCCTTCCTTACTTGCTTCTTGAATCGGTGCCTGCCACTTCCATAGGAAGGTACGACGTGCATTTGCAACAACACACACAGCATGGAGCCCAATTTTCACTCAAAGCCCCGATGAATGTGTTGTGCACGTCCGATTCCGCGATTTTGACCCGTAGGACTATGTGCGTGTGTATGTGTGTACGTGCGTGTGCGTGTATGTGTGTTTGTGTGTGTGTCGTCGGTTGTGTCTGGTTCTGCACCTGTGCTCGCAAGAATCGCCCTCTTGCTCCTTGACGCGCTTGCATGCAACCCCTGAATGTCCACTCCAGCACCTCCCTCTCGTTTTAGGCTATGCTTTTGGCCGCCAGGAACACACACACACACACACACGCACACACATCGTCGGTGCTGCACCATTATGTGTTTGTGTATCGATGGCATCTTCAACTTACAGCACGCACAGCATGGTGTCCAGAGCGGCCTGCACAGGCGCAATGGACGTGTAGCACGCATGTAACCCCTTGTATTCAACTCCCAGGAATGTGTATGTGGGGTCTATACTGCCTGGTTTTGTCATCATTTTGCAAGTTCTCCACTCAGCTTGCATCCCAGGAGATCAGCTCCCCCTAGGTGCATCAGCACAAATTCAGGAGCAGCAGGGTGTCCTTGTTATAAGTTTATAAGCCCTGTACAGTGCGCATTCTAAAATGAAGCAGTGTTTTTTTGAAGGGCAACGCAGGAGGCGCCAGAATAAATTTTTTTGGATAGGCACGGGGCTGGACCCCCCTTCCCCCCCCCCCCAACCCCCCCTTCCGGTGCTCCCACCAAGACAAAAAGGGTACCAATCTGCTCCTATTTCAAATGGGCATCCATCTGCATACTCATCAAGACCTGAAATAGAAGTGTTGCAGAGTTATGGGGCAAAAACTGAGATATGGATTCCTGTGCACACGTGACCTACCAGGCACCCATAACTGGCTTGCACAGTCCCACATTGCTTCCATTTCTTCATATTCCACTGACTATCTCATGCTGGCACAATCCTATAAGTTTGGGGTAAATTGCTGATTCATTGGCTTGACTCACCCCGCGGCCTGCACTCGAGCGCGTGCGCCTCTGACTTTTGGATATGTCCACAGACCCAGCCCTTAACCCAATTTGCTCAAAAAGTGTGCCAATCGACTGGGCTAGAGCTGAGGATTCCGCTAATTTATTTAAAATTTCGTAGAAGTGTCCCAGAAATTTTTTGGAGGGGGGGTCCGAAAAACTCGGACCCGTTTGAATTTGCTGCTCTGTTCCAGGACATGCCACTAACAACTTTTACAAGTTATAAATTATAAAACTAGTCGCAAAAGTCGGATCCCCAAACCATGCACCCTGTGCTCCTCGCATAGAATCGCACTTTTCCCTGCCAAAAGGGGGTCCAAAACCGGAACTTCACCCCAGACCCCCGGACCTTCACCAAAATGTCAGGAATATTATTTAGAGCGCCCCAGATTTTTCCTGGCACCGGGGAGGAGCTTTTGGAAATCCACATTTTGGCAGGGATTTCCACCCTGCCGACCTTGGCACCTCCCGCCAAAAACTGAGTGTGCAGGGGTGCTTAGATAAATGTAACTAAGCGTCCTGGCTACTTAAAAGTGGAAAAATGTGCAGGTTCGTTTTATCAAACAGGAATGGTGGGTCTGACTTTAAGTCAGTTTAAGTGCTGAAATATTTTTAGCAGCGGTCACACGGGGAATTTTTATTTTTTACTTATCTCAGGAATTGTGTTCGTAGTTTTTCTTCAGCTCACGCACCCTCTCCACGGCCCCTCTGATGACTGGGCTGTGATACTCGTTGCTTGGCTGTCCACGATGCCACAGCTGATGCCTCAGCAGCAATCAGAGTTCTTCAATTGGGCCATCTCGACCATCCTACCAGCTGTCATCTTGCTTCAAATTTGAAGGCAGCTTGGGGCTTGCCTTGCCCTGGTCCATGCTTGGCAGCAAGGCAAGGGGATTCTGGAGCATTCACTGGCTGAATGTTGGCTGAATGCTAACTGCATGTTGCTTGCAGCATGACATGTGACATGTGATTCCCTTTCCCTCCTCACACCCTCCTCAAAGGGGAGCCCTTCCTATGGGTTCTGGGAGAAGCGAGTGCTGGGGGACTGGGCGCGGCAGGGGCAGACACACCCTGAGTATGAGGCGGAACAATTCCGCAGAGCCTTCCGTTTGAGCAAATAAACCAGCCTTCAGTACCCTGTGGCATAGGTACTGTGCTGCGCTATCTAAGCAAAACACAATCATGCGCAGTGCCATTCCTGTTGCAAAGAGACTGGCTGTGTTTTTGGACTGTGCAGGCTCTGGCGGGTCCCCCCATCAGACCCTTGCACGCACATACGATGTTAGGCTGCAGTTTGCAATATAATTCATGAAGTTGTTCTAAGTTTGTGCAAAGAATTCGTGCCAATAATGTTTGCTTTTGAAAGGGAATGACCTCATGCGCGTGATGAACGAGTTTACAGGCCTGTGCCATTTGCCAGAGAGAGCGGCGATGAATGGGACTTTCATGAAAATACAATTACTATTGGGTTGATACTCATTACTGTTACAATTACTATTGGGGTGATACTCATTACTGTTACAAGAAGCAAATGGCAATTATCTTATTCGTAAAATTGATGCGTGTGGCAGATTCACGTATGTTAGTGCTGGCACGGCGGGTCGGTGATGCCCACGTTTGGAATCACAGTTCACTAAAGGCTCAAATTGAGAATGGTTCTTGGCTTGCTCTACCTCCACATATCCGCAATGTTGTGACGATTGAACTGTGATGAAGCCATACATCTGTGCAGATTCTGCTTTTGCCCTGTCCCCTTCTGTAATGAAGTGCTATGAAACTCTGAATCCAAACAGGACGCAATCCAAGTTTAACTATGCACTACTTCGTTAGCTGTGCCTCCCCTGCTGCGTGCGCAAGGGCTTGCAGAGGATTGCCAGCCTGGCTCCCCCCAGCCTGGCGGCTCACCACCACACTCTGACATATGCAGCCCTCTGCTGCTGGACACAGGAGCCTCTGTCTCTTGAGTATCATCGGCCAGTTCCTCTAGCCCTTCATCTCTGCCCCTTTTCTTTTAGGAGCCCCATGCCAAACTGCTGAAGTAGGCCTGCTGGCTATAATAGATATTTCTTGTTTATATCAAGTTTCTTTAAGTTTGCAAGTCAGGGGCACTTTCCTGGAACACTTCCCAACCATTTGAAATGTTGCCTCGACTTAAAATGGTAAATGGTAAAATCGCTCTCCCCTGGGTTCTTGGAGATGCTAAAAATAATTACTGAGTTAAGATTTTTTAACTTTTCCCGTGTTTCATCTTTTGCTAAAACTATTTTATCGAGATAAATAAAATAATGGTAAAATTTTTTCGTGTGACCGCCCCCTAACACTCCAGAACTTGCATTTTGGGTGTAAAAACCCAATTTCCTTTGTGCAAAGCCCTTTTCCATCTGTATGAGAACCACTTGTACAATAAATGCAAAATTTTTGGCAGTGTTTTTGGGGGGAAGGCTTGCACTACACACCATTTTGGTTTGAGCACTCTGCGTAGCAATTTAGACTTAAATGCTACACACCCCAAAACCTCCAAAAACACTGAAATGAAGGGTGCCCGCTCTTGTATGTACGCAGGAGTATGAATGCTGAACTCGCTCCCATGTTCTCAATTCTTCATACTGGTTCCCGCACTTAATTGCAAGCAGGAGTATGTATGCTGACCTCCCCCAAGTCACTGCAGCAGCTATGATATCTTTCCACCTGCACTGCCAACCAGAATCCGCAAAGGTAGACCATTGTTGTTCCTAAATCTGTTATGTATGACTTAATCTGGAGATTTCATTGCTGGACTCTACAGGCTTGTTCATAGCCAAGTGCATCGAACTTGGCTACAATTGACCCTGAATCTGTCAGAAAATAGCAAGAGCATGCGGAGAATTGAATCAGGAATGAGTTTTTGAAGTAAGACTTAAGTTACCGCAATGAGCTGCACAAACAAGCCCTGTCAGGCTCAGCTGCTCTGACTGCACCTACCAGCCAAACCTGCGCTCTGATGGGTCACCCTAACTATTATGTGTGCTTCCTGTGCACAGATTGCGCTCCGGCTTGCGCAGCTGTTTGGCTTGACGCTGTCTGGTTTGCAGCAGTGGTCCGTGCAGCAGCAGCACCAGCACCACCACCACACTTCACAGCCAGGCGATATCATTGACTGCATACAGAGTTGCAGGGAGCTGGGCAAACCAGGGCTGACTTCTGCAGTTGGCCTGCTCAGGCATTTTCAGGTGAGTATGGAAACAGGAAAATAATAAGGCCAAGCTGGCCAACAGATCCAGCATGATTTAGGGATGGAGCACTTTGGTGCAAGCACCTGGACGTCCCTTGAGATAAATGTAGCTGCATGGAGGACGGTCTGAAGTGTTAAGAAGAAGCTGCTGGTAAGGGCACGGCCAGCAAACATGCAGTAAGGGAGATTGGGGTTTGCGATTAAGCAGCTAGTCAAATTGTATGCCAACTCTGAATAAGCAGCTAAGGTAAGGTAAGGTTACATCACTATATATGCCTCAAAGGGCATCTCAGCGTAAGTTTGGAAAAAGCCTGAAACTACACCTGGCTTAACAAAAAAAACAGAAGCTAGAGGAAACATGAAACAGATGTAAGTAGAAAAGAAAGGTGATAAGCAGCTAACAAGTTGTATGCCAACTCTGAATAAGCAGCTAGACAAGTTATGCCAACTCTGCCTGCTGCTGTGGCGACAAAACTGCTTGCAATGGTACCTGCCTTGGCTGTCGAGCCGTATACCGGCGTAAGAGACAACAAGAGGCAAGAGCAGGCGGGTACTGACCCAAAAAACGACAAAAGGTGAAAGAGGACACCGTACCACTCCGTACTCATTCGCACCCCAATTTCCAGAGATATATTGTTATATCCCGCTCTTTCCCGCACCCTAGAAATATATTGGTTTTTGCCCTTGCCCCTGTCATCCCGCAGGTATTAAAGCCCTGTTCAGCATCAATAAGCTTTAACAAAAGAGAACACCACAAAAGGGAAAGTCATAGTGCTGTTGGCATGTGGTTAGCTTGACGCTCTTTGTTCTACTGGTTTACGCCTCTGCTGCCCTTCCCCCCCAAAAATCTTTGCTTCATCTAATCACTATCACTGCTGCTGGCGCTCTCCTCGCTCTCTTCACTGCTGCTGCTGCTGCTCCTGGGTGCCTTTATTGTGCTTGCGCGTGCTGATGGTGCGGCTTGGGTGCAGGCGGCCTTGGTGCGTGACCTAGTTAGCCACACCAGCTGCCCCACCTGATCATCTGTTAGCTGCTGGGCTGCTCTAATTTGCTCTGTGTGCGGAAGCATTGAAGCTTGGTCCTCCAAATCTTAGGTTTTTCTGTTGCTTGCAGCAGCTTGGCTCAGTCGGTTGCCAGCTGCTGCTCCTTTTGCTGCTGGGGCGGAGGAGGCCGGGGGGCCTTTCGTCGCTCATGCTTTGCAGCGACCCAAAAAACTGTATTTACGCCAATCCCGCACAACCCTGCAGGGTCAAAAACACACATGTATTAATGCTTACCGTAGACAGCCCGCATGGCAAAAAAAAATTATGCGGGGTGATTTTAAAAGTACGGTAAATTGCATTTTCACAGAGGCAACTTCAGGTGCATACGTGCACACACACACACACACACATACACACACACACACACGTTTCTTTACACCTGTGACATGCGCTGCGTCCATGTGTTTTGCCTTGCAGGGGCTCGAGGTGCACTTTGACTGTGTGTCTGTCCTGTCTCAATGTGTGGATGCCGGACACGAGGGCCTTGCACAGAGCTGGGCATCCATCCTGAGCAAAGATCTGCAGGTGGGCATAGTGGGTGGCAATGAGTGGTTGACAAAGATCTGCAGGTGTGCATGGTACAGTGACCATAAGTGATTGAGAAAGACCTCCTGATGTGCATGAATACATGACGATGAGTGATCCTTAGTGTGGACTTGTGCTGGCAGCACTTAAAACTTGAGTATTGCACACTTACTAGTACATAGAATGAGGTTTAACGCCAAGCCTGGTTTGTTGACTCGGTGTGAGGGCTGCAAGGTACACAGGACAGTCTGCCAGTCAAAGAAATCCAACAAATGTCGCCGTGGCATATGCTCATATGCTTAACATCCCCAAATTTCAAGTTATTTGCGAAGAGGAACTGCAATACAGGGCCATCGCCTTGTCACTTATTGACATCACTGAAATGTTTATTGCTCAGGTGCCATGTCGACTGTCGTCACACTGCCTGCACACTTTGTCGTCACACTACCTGTCGTCAGACTACCTGTCGTCAGACTACCTGTCGCCACACTACCTTTCGCCACACTACCTGTCGCCACACTACCTGTCGTCACTCTACCTGTCGCCACACTACCTGTCGCCACACTACCTGTCGTCACACTACCCGTCGCCACACTACCTGTCGTCACACTACCTGTCGTCACACTACCTGTCGTCACACTACCTGTCGTCAGATTACCTGTCGTCACACTACCTGTCGCCACACTACCTGTCGTCAGACTACCTGTCGCCACACTACCTGTCGCCACACTACCTTTCGCCACACTACCTGTCGCCACACTACCTTTCGCCACACTACCTGTCGTCCCAATACCTGTCGTCAGACTACCTTCACACTTTGTTTTTCTGTGCAGGCGGCTTTCATCCAGGCATGCATTGCTGCTGACAGGTACAAGTCTGCCAAGAACGCTGTGTACGCCCTGGGACTCCAGGACATGTTTCCCAACGTTGAAAAGGTGATGCTGGTACACCTACTTTAGGCGTTATGAAAGAGGAGGTGTAGCACTTCCTCAGTTTGTGTTTTTGCTGTTGCTTTTATCCAAATATGTGTACGCAAGTTACAAGAATGCGGATGTTTCACACCACAAAAGCAACGTAGAGACTGATCACATGCACGCACTCACATGAGCTCTCTCACACACACACACACACACACACACACACACACACACACACACACACACACACACAGACACACACACACACAGACCGACACGCACACACACACACACACAAACACACACACAGACAGACAGACAAACAGACAGACAGAAAGACAGACAGACACATGCACACTCACGTGTAATCACAGGCACAGCTCCATGCAGTTATATAAAGAAACAGATATATAGGAACAGATATATAGTTAGTGCAGTTATATAAAGATAGTGCAGTTATGTAGCTATATAAAGATAGTGCAGTTATATAAAGAAACAGATATATAGTTATATAAAGAAACAGATATACAGGAGCCAGACATGCACCGCTGACTTTTTTGTTGCGATTGTTCAACTGCACAGGTTTACAAGCAGCGCACCTTTGCACGTCTCATGGACCGTGGCTTGTGGAGCGTGGCAGCCACGTTTGCAGGTGCCAAGTGTGCAAGGAGTGGTTGTTTGCAGGCAATGTTTCACAATCACGTGTCACTCATGCATTTCTTCGTGCTTAAACCATGCTACTGTCAGACATTAAATCCGGTAGAAACATGTTCCAAACTTGCCGCAGCAAATGGCGTTGTCCTTTGCCTTTGAGCGCACGTGCAGGAATTGACACTAGTATGCACAAGACTTTGGCGAGCATGGATCTCAAGGCATCAACGCCATCTGCCATGTATTCGCAACTACAATTGACATGCACGTGCAGGCAACGACACTGAAATGCAGGAGGCTTTAGTTCGCATGGCTGCCCTGCATGACCTGCAGCAGGCTGACATCTTAAGGGCACAGGTGAAGGCAGTGACATTTTTGGGGGTTCAGGTTGTGTAATAGGGTAATGAATTGAATTTGCTAGCTAATGTGCTATTCAAGAGTGCCAATGTCCTACGGCAAACTTTAGTTTGGGCACAAAAGATGTTCTGCAATGGATAGTTACAAAAGGGCTCCATGATGTTAGATAAGAAATCCAAGTGTGATGATTGTTGACAGCCAATACTAATCAGCTGTTTACTCGTTGGGAGTTCAATGTCGCAAAGGCATATCAATTAATTGTCATTCAGCCCCCTTGCCAGCTGAACGAGAGCATCTTGTTGCCACTGCTTTGCAGTTTGGCCTGCCTGAAGAGTTTTTGGATCCTGCAGAGGTCGCCCAAGCCCTGGCCGAAAATGAGGCAGTTAGGGCAGGCACGTATTTGGCACTGGGAATGCCTGTGTCAGAGGTCGTTATCGTGGACAGCAGGTAAGATTGGCCAATACGCTTGCATGGCGAAGCAAATAATTGCCATGCGAGCTGCTGGGATAAATGTTTCGTGGTATTAAAATTCAAAATGGAGGTCCTGGCTGTAGGCAGCAGGTAAGACTGGCCCGTACATTTGCGATGGCTAAACAGGTACTTGCCATGCTAGCTGCTGGGGTGGTGTCTGATTGGCATATAAAAATCAGAGATTCTGATCATGGACATCAGGTAGGCTTGGATTTGCGTATAGGATGGTACTTTTATGCTCAATTTTTGCTGTTGTGTGGCTGGCTGTTATATGTGGATGTCCAGGTGCAAGCCTCTAGCTGTGGACAGCAGGTAAGGCAAGAGAGCGCAGTAAGAGTGGCTAGAAAAGATGCATGCTTCTGGTATGAAGTAAAAGACTGGCATTTATTACTGGGCAGGTAATGGTAGGAAGTGAAGGACTGGTATTTATTATAGTGGTATGAAGTGAAGGACTGGTATTTAATATAGTGGTATGAAGTGAAGGACTGGTATTTATTATAGTGGTATGAAGTGAAGGACTGGTATTAATATAGTGGTATGAAGTGAAGGACTATTAATTATTATACTGGTATGAAGTGAAGGACTGGTATTTAATATAGTGGTATGAAGTGAAGGACTATTAATTATTATACTGGTATGAAGTGAAGGACTGGTATTTAATATAGTGATATGAAGTGAAGGACTAAAATTTATTATAGTGGTATGAAGTGAAGGACTGGCAATTATTACTGGGCAGATAATGACCGGAATGTTAGGTGGCAGCCAGGAGCAGCGGATGGGTACTGTTAGACTTACATCGTGTCATTTTTCACGTGCACTTGTGTGGACTAAGCGTTTGTACAAACCGGTAGAGCTGCAAACGCTACCTCAGAGTGGAGCTGCAACTGCAACCACAGCAATTGCTGCCCTGCCTACATTCTTTGACATTTGGATGAGTGCTGTTGCTTGTTCAGGAGCTCCAGGAAATGTCTTTGTCAAATAAGTACGTATGTTCTTGAGCATGTCAATGCTCCGGGAAGAGCTTTGCGGCTCAAACCCAGCTTTGTGGCTCAAACCCGGCTTTCTTTCGTAACTCAGGGCGTCCCCTCTTATTATACACTTGGCAAGCAACATGCATACTGCTCTGCAGGGAGGGGCTGCAGCTGGCCTCTGAAATCTTGTCCACTGCCACAGTGGTGGGCATTGATGTGGAGTGGCGGCCCACAGGAGGCTCTGGCAGAGCCAGCCTGATGCAGGTGTGGGGTGGGGTGTGTCTTCAGGTGTGGGATCAGGTGTGTGGGCTGCAGCCTGATGCTGGGATGGGGTGTGGCTGTCCCCATGAACGGCCCACCTCTTTGTAAGCCAAACAGTCCCAATTAACTTTGGGTCGCCATATCTCTGTAACCCTTGCACCGTTTTGCGACCTGAGACATGCGCTGGATAGCTAATTTTCTGCGCAACATGTCTACAGGGTTCAACCCCTAAACCCTAAACCCTAACTCTATACAAAAAGGCTCAGGTTTGTGGGCTGCAGCCTGATGCAGGTGTGGGATGGAGCGTGTCTTGAGGTGAAGGCTCAGTTATGTGGGCTTCTGCTGGGGTTGGGGTGAAGCCCCTTGGGGTAGATTCCCTAGAAGCATATATGTGTCTGTTTTGTAGAAGACAAAGTGGTTTCATGCAGCTCTTCTTTGGCTTGCTTTCGTTTCCATCAGTGGAATTAGGTGAGACTGTGTGAATTAGGTGAGACTGTGGAATTAGGCGAGACTGTTTTCCAACCCATGAATGGTGGAGCCAGTGGAATTGCCCCTATATATTGGTCTGATGGAGTAGGGTACAATAACTAGGCAGCTGATAGACATTTGCAAGATAATACACTCTGAAAGCTTGTATCTGCAGCTGGACCTTGCTATGCTCACGCAGTTCTAAGCGTTTAATCAGCAAAGGTGGTCACTTTTAACCTGAACAAGTAGCTGCGTGATGCACACAAGCATTAGTTAAACAAACCTGTTTGAGGCAGCGCCCGTGTTTAAGGCAGCGCCCGTGTTTGAGATAGCACCCGTATATTTTCCAGAGTTTAGTGGCATTTGCCTCTCAACAAGTTTTTCACACATGCAACACCTCTTTCTTGCAATAAGAGTGTATTCCATACGTACCGTTCCGAGGTGGCCTAATACATTTGTGCAACCTTGTTTTGGGGCCTTAATTTCCTATTACATGCATTTAAAAATTTATCACTCACTGCTACACTGTGATGTTTGACCTTCACCCTACGCATTATTTAGCGCGTGACGCAAATCTTTGCTCACTGCTACACTGTGTTACACTGTGGTGTTTGACCTTTACCCTACACATTATTTAGCGCGTGACGCAAATCTTTGCTCACTGCTACACCTTTTCGTTCGACCTGTGCTCCTGGGTTTTACTTACCTGCCAAAACATGCAACACATGGCGCATGACACAGGCAGTTTTTCACAACCAACTGCGTCGTGTATGTTTGACCTGCCTCTCTCTGGCCCTGCCTCCTTCTGGCCCTCATTGCATGTGTTCTTCTGGGCCTGCCTTCTTCTCTTCTGGACCTGCCTTCTCTCCTGGTCCTGCCTTCTCTTCTGGACCTGCCTTCTCTCTCTTTTGAACCTGCCTTCTTCCGGCCCTCATTGCATGTGTTTCTGCACTGTACTCCCATAGGCGGCCGCGCATGTTTGCGTTGTGTTGTTTGATCTCTTTTCTTTGAGCCTGATCTGAAATTAATGCGGATGGTGCACTCACAGGTCGCCACTCACGACCGCGTCTTGTTGTTTGACCTTTACTCCCTGGGCTTGGACAGCAGAAGCGGGGCGTTGATTACACACAATCTGGAGCTGCTAAACGATACATTGAGGCCTGTCCTGCTCAGCAGCAATTGCCTGAAGGTGGAAACATGGCGTTGGCGTAGGATGTATACTTGTGTCATCCATTCGAAGGATTGGTATGATTACAAAGGAACCAGTATTTTGCCTTCATGGTTCTGAAAGCTAAGTACTTGTCAACTTGTAATGGATCAAGCACCTTTTCTGATTGTGTGATTGACATGAAAAAGTCGTCAGACTTCCTTCAAAATTGTATGGCATCCATTTCCCAATCTGCAACCCCCTTGATTGCAGGTGGGATTTGAGCTCATGGGCGACCTGAAGAAGCTGGCCAGCAGTTGGCCCATGGTACCCGCATTCTTGAAAGTTTGCAGCGTGTTTGAGATGCGTGAGCTGTGGGGGGTGTATCTGAGGACTCGCTGCCGCCCTGGGGTAGGTTTAAAAAGCAAAACGTGCTGTGGTGGGCCAGATATACGATGTCCATGTGGATTTGAGACTTGGATCCGTGCACGTTTTTGCCTGGGTTAAGATAACAGTCAATCCTTATAAGCAAAAAAAATGTTCATGATGCCTTGCTCAAATTAAGAAGATGATATCAGCGCAGCTCAAAAGAGGACCTGACGTTATTGAAGAGTCCTCGTGCCATTTCTGCTTCCCTTCTTTCGATCATCTACTTTTGACTGGTTTCTGTTTGTGGATTGATAGTGATGCAATTTACTGCAGCTGCTTCTGGGCCTGTCTACCACGTGTTTGCCTGTCTTAGGCCACCAGGGACGAGATGGCAACCTACAAATTCTCCACCCATTTATTTCGGATTAGTTAAGCCCTGCCTCTGCCTCTAGCTTCCTTGCCTTCATTTCATTATGTTTTTGCGTAGTAGCTACCTGCATACAGACGGCAACTTCCGGCTGCGGTCCTCTGACTTGTCCTCCCTCACAGAACTCTTTCATTTGCCTTCAATCCATTGTTTCATTTGCTTTGTGGATACCTGCATGCAGACGGCAACTTCCGGCTGCGGTCCTCTGGCTTGTCCTCCCTCACAGAAACTCTTTCATTTGCCTTCAATCCATTGTTTCATTTGCTTTGTGGATACCTGCGGTCCTCCGGCAACTTCCGGCTGCGGTCCTCCGGCCTGTCCTCCCTCACAGAAACTCTTTCATTTGCCTTCAATCCGTTGATTTCATTTGCTTTGTGGATACCTGCATACAGACGGCAACTTCGCTGCGGTCTTCCGGCCTGTCCACCCTCTCACAGACACTCTTAGGAAGGCCTTTGGACAAAACAATGCAGGTGAGAGATGTTTGATGCAACCAAAACCAAGAGCCTTGTTCCGCGCTGTTGTATGTTTAACGCACGAGACTCTCTTACTATATCATAGTCTATTTGAATGTGTGAAGTGGATATATTTCTGCCTGCAAAGTTGTTTTATTTGCTTGGGTTGATGGCATGTCACCTCTCTGCCCCTATTTGCTGTGTATGTTGCTCCGTGCGTGGTAGATTATAGCACATTCGCTCAAATACTGTTTACCTGTAAACATCTGTCTGTGTTTTAATGTCTTGAATTGCATGTGACGTCCTACCACTTCATCTTGTTCATGCAAACTTGTCCTTCCTGCATTCAGATGCTGTCTGTGCTGCACTTATATGTTGTCGTTGCTGCATTCAGATCTCGGACTGGGAGCAGCGTCCCATGACCGCACGACAGATTGAATACGCTGCACAGGTGAGAATAATGAAGACAGAGGTGAAGTTACAAGCAATCAGAAGCTAAGCGCCTTAGTCCAGGCTTTTTGAGTCGAAAGAAGAAGCGTAGTGTTAATTTTTTTCTCTAGTTAAGCTCTGGCTGGTGTGAGCACTAGCTTGAAATATCTCCTTGTTGCACGCTCATTTGTCACCTTGTTTTGTGATAAGCTTGGTTTATTTGTAGCTTCCAAAGCCTGCTGTCGCACCATTTTGAAGAGGAAAATATTGCTCCTGGTCGTCCCCGCGGCTGGCCCACCCAGAACACGGGCAGTTCTGTGCCAAACACTTGGCACAACTGTACCCCTCCCATCCTGGCTAAATCTATGAAAAACAGTAGTGATAAAAACCTGTAATGATAATAAGGCCGTGACCACCAGAATAAGGCCGTGAATAATAGGGCCGTGAATAATAAGGCTGTGACCACCATAATAAGGCCGTGAATAATAGGGCCGTGAATAATAAGGCCGTGACCACCATAATAAGGCTGTGACCACCATAATAAGGCCGTGAATAATAGGGCCGTGAATAATAAGGCCGTGACCACCATAATAAGGCCGTGAATAATAAGGCCGTGACCACCATAATAAGGCCGTGACCACCATAATAAGGATGTGACCACCATAATAAGACCGTGAATAATAGGGCCGTGAATAATAAGGCCGTGACCACCAGAATAAGGCCGTGACCACCAGAATAAGGCCGTGAACAACAGGAAGCACAAGGAGCGACAGCCAACTCATACTTATTGATTTCCCCAAATCCTCAGGTTTGAAGGTCTTCCACGTATTACGTTCAAAAAATTGGAAGGAGCTGTCGTTGTGCTTCTGAAAAACAACCGTGTAAGGGTAAGGGTAAGGGTAAGGGTTAGGGTTACACAGCTATATCCGCCAGCGAGGGCAGTTGAGCTATAGCATAAAAAAGCCAGCTTCAAGAAGAGA
>Ga0307974_1001832_pt1 | contig 14880 bp, 9 predicted proteins | sample OrgLakmetagen784_FD_201812 | JGI IMG/M metagenome (GOLD analysis project Ga0307974, IMG submission 201812) | Saline water microbial communities from Organic Lake, Antarctica - #784 | ecosystem: Environmental > Aquatic > Non-marine Saline and Alkaline > Saline | place: Antarctica: Organic Lake... | reverse complement strand
CATACATAATTGTGCACACAAGTACACACCACTCAAAATTGGATGCACACATAACAAACCGTCACATACGCACACACACACATACCCACAATCAAGCACACACACACACACACACACACACACCTTGCACAGGTGCGTACTCCCCGCCCTGTGACCGCTATGGCACCGTTGGCTCTAGAAACAAGCCAAAGGCCGCGTTTGGTCAGGCTTGCCAGCGCCCTGGAAACGTGTGTCTCACTGGAACTGGTGCGGACAACGTTGTATCACCGGGGCCTGCGTATCTCCCCAACAATTCGACCACAACTGCTCGACCTACGTCTCCTCGTTTCAGGTGGGTGAACGAGTGATGTTGCAACAAGCAAGGGCGAGGCCAGTCTTGGCGTTCATTTTTTTATCCTGTTGTCTGTGCATAAACCGGAGGAGCTGATTTGTTGATGCTGCCAGCACTGGATGGCCTGCATCTCCCATTTTGCATGCGGGCGAGGACGCTTGGTCAAAAGAGTTGAACAGGTTAGAAGTGCTCTAATTTCTGCCTGGTGTCTGAAGAATCAGGAGGTCATGTTGAAGTCCAGGACTTGTTAGCCCGTGCCCAAGAGGTGGGTATTTTATCAGAGGGGGTTATCTGAGGCCCAAAATGGGTATACTTTTTGCATGCTCCTGGGGTATGGGCCCCTAACTTGCAGGTTTCAAGCTCAGCTCTGATATGCAGAATTCAAAGCAGTTAAGCTTGAAACCTGCAAGTTAGGGGGCTCATACCTAGTCAGCCGCGGTGTGAACCTTACTTTTTGAGCAGCCATATGCTGTATCTGACCAGCCAGCGCACCAAACCCGGTGAAGTGTTTTGAAGCCCTTTCAATAAATAAAGACCATTGCAAGAAGGATGGGGCAAAAATACTGAGTGGTTGGCAAGACATGCAAATTAATGTGCCATTCCCCCTGGAAAGCACCCATTTAGGGTACAGATGCACGACGTGTGCTTGTAGTCCTGTCATTCTGTACACAGGGCGACATGTCTAAATCTGAGCACATGCTCGGGTAGTTTATAAAGTCAGCACAGTTTGAAGCTAGGTTGGGTTTAATATGATGAAGTGACATGTGAATAGTTGCACCTTTCATGCAAAAATGAGCATGTTTTGGCTTTTACCCATTGACCCCCCTCTGGTATGTGCTATGCTTATTGTCTCATAGTCTCATAGTGCAAAGTAATAGAATCATTACTGCTAGGACCCAGGATTTGCTTTACCATTTGAGAGTCCATGCAAATCCTCTTATACAAAAAGTCCAAGGATGCTCACTACATCTCTGCTTGCCTCTGTGATATAAACTATGCGACAATTCCTGCTCGCTTCCGGCTTTGTGGTAGACTGGCTGAAAGGCTCGAAGATCCAATGAAGAAGACACCAAAGTTATTTGTAGTTTGAATTCCAGGGATGCTTACTGTGCCTGCTTGCCTTTCCACCACCTCACAGCTTCTTCAGTAAAACATAGATGGGCTCCCATGCAGGCCTAATAGCCGGCCACAACATCATGCAGTTTCTAGACATTTTAACAACATCACACACAAAGCAGGCCTATTAGCCGGCCATTACAATCATGCAGTTTCTAGGGGCGCCATCGGTCGGCCATGCACCATCGAAACCATTGCACGTCCCATTCTGTTCCTGCACGCTGCTGTAAACATAAAACAGATGACCCTCAAACAGGTTTAGAAAGCTGCCCACAACACCAACACATTCTGATTTCCATGATGGTTCCGTTCCCTCTTGCATTGCTTGTGCAGCTTTGGGAAGAAAGATGTGGGCTCGCGCACAGACCTAGTAGCCGGTCACCCTAGCAATGCGCCCTTATGGAATCCAGGACCAGGTGCGTTTAAGCAAGTGTGTGTGTGTGTGTCAGGGGGCCTTTGCAAGTCCTACCGGTTTCCATCGTGCTGGAAAGCTTGTCAAGGATAATAAGCTTATTTTACCTGTCGAATTGAGAGAGAAAGGTGCTCTATTAAGGGCTTGAAAGTTTCAGAACACAGGCTTCCCATAATCTCATTTGGTTTCATCTAAGGTTGTTTGACCAGAAACTCTGCCAAGCAAAGAGCACGGCCTTCATAGCATCCCTTATTATGTAGTGGGACGAGGCGCAGAGACCATGCACACGTGCTGAGTTGTAGGTCAAAGTAGTAAGACCTTTATACCATCCCTTATAAGGCGGTGGGGCGAGGCACAGAGACCATGCACGCATTAGATAAGCGCCCGCAAACTAGGAATAGAAGCTCAAAACTGTTTGCAGGACACCAGGTGTACACACATGCAGGACACACACATAGGACACACACGGGACACGAGGTGTACATACACACATACAATCTCAGGGAAGCTCCCTGTGTCAGTTCATACTAATCAGCAGACATCCAAAGCTGCACCATTCACACACACACGCACACACACACGCACACGTACACACACATACGCACACGCGCACACACATACGCACACACACATACGCACATGTTATTGAATACCACCCCTCAGGTAACTACACCGTGCAGCGTTTAGCCAACGGGGTCTACTTCGAGCCCGGTATGGACGTCCCTCATGCTGCCACCTTTGGAGCAGCACCTAAGCTCGTGACACCCCAGACAAACCTTTCTGCCACGCCTTATGTGTCCGCGGGACACGCCTTGAAAGAAAATGTGGGGATGCACTCCCCAGGTCCTGCAAGGTGCGCATCACACACGTGCACTCACACACACACACATATACACACACGCACACACAAACATACACACATGAACACACACACACACACACGTACAAACGCACGCACACACACATGAACACATGCACATGCGTACGCAAAAGCATGCATGCTCGCATGCAAGCAAACCTATGTGCTCTCGGGCTTGGGCCGTGTAATGAATGCAGAACAGTAAGGTGTAAAACAGGGATAAACTTATAATTGCTTGACTGTATGGGGGCTTCTTCTGGTTAGCCCTTGTCAAGTGTTGCACCCTTTCTTTGCTGCAGGTGTACTCAAATTATTTTAATTTGTTGCATTCGCCCAATTCGCCTCTTCCCGCTCCAGTTTATACGTCCTAACTGTTGCGTCTCTAGATTTTTTGTCTAGTTGCTCCCAACCTGCAACACCCTGGAAAACCTCTGCAGGTATAGCCCCGACCCTAGTCCCACTCGTGCTGCTGTAGCCAAGCACACCATCGCTAGGAAGGCTCCCAGCTACTTTGATACCTTTCTGGATCCTGGTCGCCAGCTGTCGCCCGGGCCTACCTACCACCCTGCTCTTAATCACCGTGCAGACAGGTGTGTGTGTGTGTGTGTGTGTGTGTGTGTGTGCGTGCGTGTGTGTGTGCGCGTGTGAGTGTGTGTGTGCGTGTGTGTGTGCGTGCGTTTGTGTGTGCGCGCGTGTGAGTGTGTGTATGTATGTGGGGGGGGTTGGGTGTGGGCGTGGGGGTGTGTGAATGTACGTGCGTGCTTGCGTGTATGTGTGTGTGTGCGCGAATGCGTGCGTATGTGTATTTGTAAATGCTTGTGTATGTTATTTTGTAAGTAGGGAGATGGTGCGAGTCCCTTTTTAGGGTTTTGTACTTCATGTTATATGGAACTACGCGATGAATTTGGATCAACTAATATTTGGAAGTATAAGTTCAGTACTGCATGCAAATACAGCCTTCTGGGGCCTCCAATGCCTGTGAAGCAAAAAAGAGCATGAGCCTCCTTGTGGCTTTGCTGTGTCTCCTAACAAGTACCCTTCCGTGAACTGTGCACACAACCTGGCCCATTAAGCACTTGTTTGCTTTGAACTGTGTACACAACCTGGCCCACCAAGCACTTCTTTGCTTTGGACTGTGCACACATTCTTTGCGTGAACTGTGCACACGACCTGGCCCACCAAGCACTCCTTTGCTTTGGCACCTGTTCTGCATCGCTAGCTCATCAGCTGCACGTCTCGTTGAAAACATCACATCCAGGCCGTGGACCACGCAGCCTGTCAACATTGATTTGATTGATTTAATTGATTGATTAAAATTTGATTTCATTGAAAACATCACATCCAGGCCGTGGACCACGCAGCCTGTCAACATTTATTTGATTGATTTAATTGATTGATTTAATTGATTTGATTTGATTGAAAACATCACATCCAGGCCGTGGACCACGCAGCCTGTCAAATTTGGAAGGAGCTCCAAGTTCTGGGTGAGTCAGTGCTGCCACTGTGCTTTGACAGGTTTTGTTTGGGAGTGGTGTTTGTAGGGTTGGCCAGGAACGAATGTGCACACCTTATATGAACGTATATTTGATGATCTTCCTGCCTACAATACCGTATATATAGGGTATAGGGTAAAGGTAAAGGGCATTTGTATTGGGTTCTGGCCAGCTCTAGGTATGTGTGAACGTGAAGGAGGTATTGATGTAAGGCCCTTGCATGCAATGGTTTATGGCGTTTCCAGGAGTTGCTTATTGCGGAATTTAGGGTTGGCCAGAACTACACATATATATACACCGTATATGACCGTATATTTGGTGAATTCCCTGCCAACAATGCCATGTATAGACCGTATCGATATGGTTCTAGCCGACCCTACAGATTTTGCCTCCTGCTGCTCATGCAACAAGTATTATTATAAGTAATAAGTAGTGTCACGGAAAGCTGGGCTGAGCACAATGAACCGGTGATTCAAAATGTATCAAATTATGCCCATAAACATGGTGCCACTTGAATATATGGGTTTCACCAAGGCCCACGCGCAAACACTCTGTAGTATCTGCCTAGGAGTTGTATGATATTTCTGCTACCGACCAATGAGCGTTGCCCTCATTGGTCACACGTGAATGGGCATGTGACGCACTTTGGACCATTTTCCGACTTACACCTCTTTGCTTGGGCCCCTTTCTTTGCTGAGGTGGAGGATTTCTATGTGGCCGGGTACCAAACTGGTTCTGGTTTAAGGGTTTTGGTTTAAATTCCTGCTCTAAGCTGTATTGAGGAAATGCATTGTCACTGCCTGCATGCATATATATATACATTGTCCTGTTTCCTATTTCTTACACACGCGCGTACACACACACATACACACATGCACACACGCACAAACATACACACACTGTTGCTACCAATTTGCAGGACCCTGAACTCAACCTATCAGCTGCCCCCTTCATTTCACACACTCATGCCCGCCATGTGAACAGCAGCATCCACTCCCCAGGAGTAGGCTCGTACAAGTGAGTAAAAAGACTTTGCCACCATGTACGGCATATGCTAAATAGAGGTCTTTCAAAGACACAAAGTGTACGTAGCTAACAAAAAGCATAAGAGACCCTGCCAACAAACACACTTTGCACACTTGCACAATACTCTTTGTCCATTAGTTAGGGAAGACCGCCACTATGTCCACCGTCATTTTTGGCCGAACAGACACTTTTCGGTTAGAAAGAAGAGCTGTGATCTAGAGGATGTCCTACCAGACACTGCGCACATAAAGTAATTTTAAAAAATACCCTAGCAGAACTATTGCCCAAGGTAGTCCAGAGCTGGTCATTTAGGTTTCCTTGTCACTCTTTTGGCATCCCTTGCGCATCAGCAGGGTTGGCCAGAACCGCATATGCAGACTGCGTATGACAAATGTACATATTTATGGTAACCCTTTGCTAGTATCTCTGTACATACACCGTATGAACGTACGTATGTGTATATTTTCGGCCAACCCTGCACATCAGTGATCATTGCCGCATAGGCTGTATAGGAGATAGAAGGGTGCCCCTGTTCACACTTGCAGCATGGTGCCCATGTGCTCACCCTTCCTCAATAAGCATTTGCCTCTTTGCTGCCTAAAAGGTGCTTGTACCACTCTTACTTCCCTCCCTGCTGCTGCTTTACTCCTACCGCCCTCACAATTAGAGGTAGCACCACCTCTGGCCAACTCTCTACTCGTACCTGTTCTGCTCTTACTTCCACCCCTGCTGCCCTCACAATTAGAGGTGGCATGACCTCAGTCACACCATCCCCTCCCAGAAAGAATGAATTGAAGGAAAACGTTGCTGGCAGTGATAGCGCTTTCCTCCATCGGTGCAAACTCGTGTATAGGGTTGGCCAGAACCGTATAGATACACCGTATGTGACCGCATATTTGGTTATTTCCCTACCATAATTACCATATATACACCGTATATATATTTATGGTTCTGGTCAACCCTATTTGTGTATGAAGACAGTTTGTCGACATAAACAGAGGCAACCAATGGTTGCATATAATTGGTGCTCGTAGCTTTTTCCGTCGTAACTGTATCTTGATCATGATTGTTTCAGTCACTCTTGCTGTTGACATGGCTATGTGCTGACCCTCTTACTGCACACTCACACACGACTCGGGCCAATGTGAGCATGAGTTCAAGTTCTAGCACCTAGATGTGCTCCCTTTTGTAAAGCTTCGGCCAGAATGAGCGCTCGTCGAGGGTATCCTTACCTTATATTGTCTGATCAATGCAAGGTTTAGATATTCTCGATTGATAAACCCCAATGTGTGTGTGAGGAGCACATCATTTGATCATTAAACACAATGCAAGCCCATGCGAGGGCCCTTTTTCTGTTAAGCAGGGAGAACTTCTACGTGTATAGAACTTAAAGCAAATGCTGATGCACATGTTAAGAAGCAAGAAATCAGGGACATTGGTGTATTGGGGCAGAAATGCAGTTTGGAGGTGTTTCAGTTGAGGACCTCTAGGTCAGGTAGGTTTGAGACTGAGGACCCCTGAAATATCATTTGCACTAATGTCGGCTATGTAAAGCCCTATTAATCTGATACCTTGATTTGCTCGTGACACACCACAAGGAAAGTGGAAAAGAAAAGAAAATCTACGCAGGCAAGGAAATTGGAATTGTGTGCAGTAAATGGTGATTAAATGTAATGGATGGAATCTTAACTATTTCTTTCTTGGCTCAAGGCTCAACAGTTTTGTACTTCTTGCATACTCTTGTCTCTTGTCTCTTCTACCGCTTCAGGCCTAATAAAAGTGTGACTCAGCCACGCAGTCCCTCGACTTTCTTGGCCAGTGGGCCACAAGATCGTTTCTATGACCGCTTTGAGCCAGGGAGGTTAGGCTAGCAGGACTTGAATACCCACAGGTTGACTGATTCAATTCTCAAAGTGTCTCTGATGTGTTGTTGCGCAAGCTTGATAGCAGTGTGTACTTATGTGGGAGCTATGCTGTGGACCTAGCTATGACCCATAAGTAACCTTACGACGAGGTGCTATTTTGTTAAACTTTATCCGGTGTGTTTCTGAACAGTACTGCACAACCAAGTAGAACATAATGTATTTTTTGAAATCTGGGCTATTGCATGAAGTACTTGCCATATTACTTATTATTGTGAGTTGATGATCTTGGTTGCTCAAAATATGAAGGATTTCTCGACTGCAACCATGGTGTGACAAACTCCTGCAAGAATTTAGTAGGTGCACTCTATGTCGGGACTATCATCAGGGTATCATGCCTCTTCTAACCCACCGAAACAAAGAAAGACACGCTTTACAATGGGGGGTGACCTTCAGCCAGGTTGTTTGGCTGGTCGGCTGCTGACTGATCTCAGCCAGCCACAAAAAAATCCATAAGCTCAGAAAGAAAGGTAAGGTTACATCGCTATATATGTATATATGTCTCAGGGGCATCTGAGCGGAAGCTTGGAAAAAAGCCTGTAACCACACTTATCTAAACAAAAAGCTCAAAGAAAGAGAAGAATCTGTTCTGCTGAGAAATTAAAAACAAGTTGGTTGTTGACCTGTCGCAGCAAAAGGGGTTGGCCTGCTAAAAAGTCCTCAAAGAAAGGTGTAAACAAAAAAAAGATAGTAGCGCTGCGCTTGGGGACCCTAGGTCGTGCAACTTGCAATGTTATTGGTGGTCTCTCATCTGAGAGCACCACCGGGTGGGCGAACTCTTAACTGCAACCCAAACGTTGCACAACTCATCATCAGCACGTCTTGTGCGAAAAGGCATGGCAGGTGTGCAAACTTCCACAAGCTATAAAGACTTTATGGGTGATGCAATATGTCTGTTGAACTTCCTGAAACCTGCCATTCTCAATCCGGCACTTGCACCGAGCAAACGTCATCACAACAACAAGTGACCGGAATGCAATTGTGCTCCAGCGATGTTGTATTAGACTATTAGACTTCCTGCTCATCGCGAAAATGCAACAACATGACTCCGCTTGGATTTCGCGGCATCGCCATTTGAGTATGTCTTAAAATTAAGTCTTCATTCCATCTGTGTAAAGTTTATATCAGCTCAAATAATTGGACACTTTTCCAACCAGGCACTGTTCAACAATCGGAAAGCACCATCCTACTCAGCACAAGGCTCTTACTCGATTGGGCGACAAAGAGATTTGGAGAAATGTCCATTTTAAGCTATAAGATTCTCAGTTTCTCTAGCAATCCATAAGCCCTAGACACTTCGTGTCCTAGGGTCCAAAAGATCCCTCAGCTCACAAACCCGATGGTCTCCGCAAAATAGATGAGCACGCACCTCGTTCTGAACATGTTCATATTCACAAAACACGCTTTACATAACAGCAAACAACGAATACAGCTGAATACGGTACGGACACCGATACCACTGCACACAACAACTGGCTCGTCTGAAGAAAGTGCCTAAGGCGTTGTTTAAGTGGGAAGGGGCTTCTGCCTACTAGGTGCTGGCACCTGAGTGCTTCAAGTCCTTCCCTTGATTACACTGAATGTGTCAACACTACCAGCTGCCCCCCTTGCTATCATTTTGTGTTTACTTTGTTGCTGGCAAAAAAAGCCCATCAGCCTAAACATCTCTGGCGCTCCCTGGCAGCCTTCCTAGCTATTTCCTGGTTCTGCCTACTGCCTGTTGTCACAGTAGATTGGGAAGATTTCGCCCCACCTTCCTAGATTAAAATTGGTGCTCTCTTGCTTGCAAAATAAAGCACAAATGTCAATAGCTAGGGCTAAAGCATCCCTGTAACCACGGCAGATTCCATCCGAGGTTTGGAGATTGCACTATTTAAAATACATTAAAATTAAGTCGGCAAAGCAAAGGGTACTTGTAATGAGGCATTGTCACAACATCGGGCTGATACACAAATTTGAAATGATTCACACCAATTGGATGAAGTACAATTGCTGCTTGGTGACACTGGAAAGGAACCAAGAAATAAAGTACAGAAAAATAAAGAAAATATGTATGTACGGGACTGTGTCAAGCGGGGTTTGAAAGCCGGTCACAAAGGAGCCATGGCCGGTAAAGGGCCCCCCAATGAGGGAGACGCACCAAGCACTGGCTGATAACCTGGTCCTCGGTAGATCTGCAGGCGAAGCACATGTACGCACCCATGTTGCGTTGTCACCTTGATTTCTAAAGGCACTGTCAGACTGGAACACAGGGAAAGGCTCAGCACATGAAAGAAAGGAAAATCTTTGCAGGCAGTGAAAGCCACTCCCTACATTGATCAAGGAAACAAAAGCCACTCAGCACATATGAAAAGACAAACGCCGCCGGTAGTGACATCATAGCCAGTGTGGTTTAGGGACAAGATCTCGCAGGTGCACGCACCAGGCACCCTTCCTTCCCCACACACAACATACATACATCTCCTACCTTTCCTTTGTATTCATAAATACAGTGCTCTAACTCTACTATTACATGCTTGCATATGCAAAACAAACAGCCAATGAAAGTTAGCTCCCTTTTTCAATAGATGATGCAGGTACCTTAGCGTGTGTGTGCATCCATATAAATATATATATATATATTTGTGCATTTCTTGTGCGTACGTGAGTGCATTCATGTGTGCACATGAGCATTTGAGTGTGTGCTTGCAGACATATGTAAGCAGCAGCAGCCTTGCCAGCACCAGCCCCCCTCCCCCCCCTCCCCTAATTACAGCCCACTTGCCAATAACCTACACAGATAATCTACACACAGAAGGTGATCACGTTATCTACACACAGATGACCTACACAAAGCATCCCCCCCCCCTCCTCTCTCCCTCAAACACAGCCCACCTTGCTCATGATCTCAGGGATGTCAGAAAACCACGCGTGCTGCAGTGCCGCCTGGCAGGTAATACGACGATGGGGCGCATACACCAGCATCTTTGTTAACAGGTCAAGGCCCGTGCTGTCGAGCATGGGCACAAACTCGGCCAGGTTGCGGACACGCCACCTGTTCATAACAACACACACAATGTGCCATTTCTTTATAACAGCACATTGTACCACTTGTTCATAACTACACGCACAATGTGCCACTCGTGAACATCAACACGCTGAGTGCGTTGCAAAGGCTTTAGAGTTGGCCAGCACAGCGTGTTTTCGCACTGTGTATGGTTGTGTATTTCCCTGTTTAAAACCCTGTGTATATTCTGTATGCATACAGGGTTCTTCCAACTCATGTAGGTGCTTATAGCAGCCGAGGTATAGGTCTATATGTAGGTACACTACTGTAAAAGACCCTCCCTCTTCCTTCTTCCTTATGTCAGTGTCGAGACATCAGTACGGGCTCCTAGGCACGCTCCACCCTCATCACACAAGTATCATGTGCAAGCCGGGATAAAAACGGGAAAACGCCCCAAGCAATTGTTAAAAAAAAACGTTGCTGTCAGACAGCAAAGTGCTCATGTCATCCAGCACATCAAATTCACGGCCCTTAAGGTCTGACCTGACCACAGACCGGTAGAATTTCAGGGCAGACCCTATCCTCCAGGCAGGTCCCTCCCTCATCATGCTTAGTATGCATCGCTACTCGCTGCACTGAACGTACCAACGTCAGTGCCCTTTTCCTCTTTTTTTCTTCCCAAGCACGCTGTTCAGTAATCGGCGAACTTTTGGTGTAAAGGGCTGCTCACACAAGGACCGTCCCATTTCAAGTCATTCCTAGTCCAGATAGCATCGCATGAGGACAGTTCCATTTCTAGTCATTTCTAGTCCAGATAGCATCGTGATTGCTTCCATTCAGATGGCCGTAAAACCTCTTCTATGGCCTTATTCATGTCCAGAGATGCTACTGAATCTCCTTTTACCGTTCGGTACACTTTATACAGTCTGGTGATGGTGACAAAATTACACACACTGGGAGGTTACCTGGGGGCAGCGTGCCAGCTGTCTTCATTCAGCGGTACAGTTTTACCCACTGCTAAGAAAAGCAACAATTCCAGGCAGCTGGATGGTGGCTGGCCAGCTATCCACGTTTGGTGAGCCTGGGCCATTTGTTACACAGTCGACTCAGGACACTCACTGGGGAAAGGTTTCTTGATAGTCAGGCAGCTGTGAGATGCCGGGCCAGCTGTCCTCGTCTGGCGTGCCTAGGGCTTGGAATATCTTGTACAGCTGGTCGATCTCCTGTGTGGACAATCAGCAAATTAAAGGATTGCCGTTGCAACGAGGGCCTCGTCAGATGCACTTCATCAGACAGGCATTTTACTCATTCACAACTCTTCCCTTGATTTACAAAAGAGGAAACTGCGTAGGCAGTGACAAGCAATCCCGTCATTAAACCTCCTTTCCGTGACGAGCAACATCTCAGAGAAGGGTGCGACTTGCCAGGGTGATGACGAGCAGCATCTTAGAGAACATCTCTCAGAGATATTTTTCGTGATGAGCAGCATCTCACTGGAAATTACAACTCGGCAGAGGCTTCCAATTACTTTTGTAAAGGAAGGACAAGGAAGGAAGGGGAGGATTTGCTGGCATGTGACCTATGACCTCGGTCGGTAATGGTGCTGGCATGGCCGCTCTAACGCCACATTATAGGAATGACACAAGCACCTACGTATATATCCAGCACACACAGAACCACATTCTGCTACGACTTTCCTGCTGCTTTGTATGCCCTACTGCTAATCCTCAGAAGGAGCACGCTCTTGGCACGACAAAGCTAGGGTTTGAGGGTCACACATACACACACACACACAAACACACACACACACACACACACACACGCATGCACACGCACACACACACGCACACACACGCGTGCGCGCGTACCGAGTCTCCTGGGAACAGTGGCCGGTGGTTTATCATCTCTGCAAAGATGCAGCCGATGGACCATACATCCACACCTAAGGAGTAGGTTTTTGACCCAAGAAGAACCTCCGGGGCTCGGTACCATAATGTCACGACCTGTGTGGAGTATACAGTGCTTGCTTTTCATGAATGTACATATCTGTACGTTATGTCACTACTAGCTTTGCGGAATCATGTGCTTGTTTTAAAGAATATACAGGTGAGGTAGCGTAGCGTTGTTTCGGAGCCGTGATGTGTTATTATTAGGGTTGGCCAGAACCGCATATATGCACAGTATATGACCGTATATTTGGTAATTTCCCTGCCAAAATACCGTATACACACCGTATATATAGGGTTCTGTCCAATCCTAGTTATAGTGTCCAAATTTCCTCAAAGGACAGAGTGCATGCATACAGCTTCAAATGCAATGCAAGACCTCCTGCTGAAAAAGGAAAGTGCGTGCAGCTTCAATATCGACTGTTAAAGAAGTAAGTGCATGTGTGCAGCTTCAATACCAGCTGTTGAAAGAAGTAAGTGCATGTGTGCAGCTTAGGATAACTGCTGAAAGACACAAAGTGCATGCGTGCAGTTTCGGATGCTAACTGTCGAAACGACGGGCAGCCCTTTATGCCAGCTGTTGAAAGAAAACAAAGTGCATGCACGCAGCTTCTGACCTCATGCGTGTAAGCCCGCACTGGGACGCCAAAGGCGCGAGCTAATCCGAAGTCCGCCAGTTTCAATTCGTTCCGCAAACGGTCAATGAGCAGGTTTTGAGGCTTGAGGTCACGATGAAGGATCCTGCACTCACACCCGCAACAACACAGAACAGCTCTGCCTTTCTGAACTAGGTCTCCTTCAACTGAGTGCAGCACAGTAGTGTTATACTAGGTGTCTGAGCAGATGCTCCCTTGGATTTGGATCGGAAGTGACAGTTTGATACCATGTGATACGATTATATGTACCATTAATTGGACGATTGGATGATTGGATGATAAGATGTACCACTGATATTACTTAAGAAGTCAAGCATATGAACAAGTGACCACGTCTCCCAGCATTAGTTCTTTTACCCTCACGTTCGCCTCACCTCCTTCTGTGACAGTAGTCAATGCCGCTCAGCATTTGCCACACGAACAGCTGCATGGCAAACGAGGGTCAGACAAACGAGGCTGTTAACATTTTTTATACCGACAGGGGTTTAGAAGCGGAACGGGTATGAGGAAGGCCCCTCCTCTAAATGTGGACAGCTGCTTCTGTTCGCCTGCTATAATTCTCACGTGGTTTGCCTACCTTTATGAGCTGGTGGTCCCCACTGAACGTGGGCGAAGAATCCATGAGCTTTTTCAGGTCTAGCTCCACAAACTCAAACACCAGGTATAGCTTCTTGTCATGGTGAATCACGTCGTGCAGCCTGGGGCGACGGATGTGAAAAAAACAGAGGTTTGCTCACGCGGGAAATGCTTATTGCTGGCCGAATATATAGTTTGCTGCGGCTGCCTGCCACAAATCAAAACAACTCAGCAGAGTAGTACTCACTTGACCACGTTTGGGTGGTCCAGCTCTTTGAGTGCTGCTATTTCCCGCAATGCTGTGGAAGGAACCCTGTGTAGGGACATGAGGGAGAGCAAAGGGAGTTCAACGCATGCAAGCTGCTAGATATAGCCCTGCAACTTTGGCCTTAACTTGAAGCAGTGCAATAAGCATGGCATGTTTTCTCACCCCTCTTCATCGGACTCCAAACGTATTTTCTTTATGGCCACAACATCGCCCGTCGTCTTGTCTTTCGCCCTGAACACCACTCCGTAGGTGCCCTCTCCCACCCTGTCAAGCTTCTCCCACTGTGTGCGGTCGTAGGTGTGCATGAATGTGTGTTAAAGGGGACCTGTCAAAAGTCCTGTCAGAAGTGGACAGCTGGCAACAGATGGACCGCATGCAAGCAGGCACCCACTCTGTCAAACACCGCCATCAGGAAGAATGTCAGTGATAAATGGCCGTTTTATACTCCTCAATTCGCTCTACTCCTCGAGGTCTCTATTTTGTATGTGCGAAGGTGAATACTTATAAATGGTATATACTCGGTACTAAACATATAATTTACAAATTGAATTGTCACAAACAACAAACTATACCTCCACCCCAAGGTGTTATCCGATTATGGTGAATAATAATGGCGCATTTACAACGATTCTGGATTAATTGGTGATTAATCCAGGGCCGGATTAATGAACACCAATAATCCGAGCATTAATCCATGCACATTTACAAATTACAATGCAGCTTGATTTCCGCCACTTTTGCTCACCCCCTTCTCGCTGCCTTCTCTCCAACCAGCATAGCAATGTACTAAAAACCATTAATCAGGCTGCAGGAAGTCAGAAGAGCGCATGTTTGGGTCAAAGTTGAGCAGTCAAAGCTGAGCGGTCAAATTTAAGCAGTCAAAGTTGAGCCGAGATTCCAGGGCCCTGTAGCCCAGACTTTACTTATATTGAAAGGCGTTTTATACAGTGGTCAACGCCACTTTATGTCATTAATCCACACCATTAATCCTCTATCGACCCCCCCCCTGGATAGAGATTAATACAAATTAATCCGCATTTATTCATTAATCCGTCCGTTAATCCACCCGTTGTAAATGCAAAAGTAGATTAATGATTTTTCGTTAATCCATTAATCCGTTAATCCACCCATTGTAAATGCGCCATAATGGCGCATTTACAACGATTAATTGGCGATTAATCCAGGGCCGGATTAATGAACACCAATAATCCGAGCATTAATCCATGCACATTTACAATGCAGCTTGATTTCCGCCACTTTTGCTCACCCCCTTCTCGCTGCCTTCTCTC
>Ga0307974_1001831_pt1 | contig 14881 bp, 14 predicted proteins | sample OrgLakmetagen784_FD_201812 | JGI IMG/M metagenome (GOLD analysis project Ga0307974, IMG submission 201812) | Saline water microbial communities from Organic Lake, Antarctica - #784 | ecosystem: Environmental > Aquatic > Non-marine Saline and Alkaline > Saline | place: Antarctica: Organic Lake... | reverse complement strand
GAAGAAGAGAAAAGTGTATAGAGAAAGAGAACGTTTGTTTTGAAGAAGCGCTAAGAGAAAGCATCAAGGAGAACGAGAACAAAGCTGTCGATAAGTCTCAGGATATGTGTGTATAAGAAGCCTCAGTTTGTGTTAAACGTGCATGTGTGCTTTTGTGCTTTTACAGCACAGCGGATTGAGAAAATGGAGAGCCTTTTTGCTGGAGGCCCTGATTGACAGGTGTTTACAGAATTGGTGACAGCAAGAGAATTAAATAGTATAGAAGAGATCGCTTGGCTTTTCCAGGACTTTGCTTTGACAGCTGGTCTGTTCGGTTGTCAAGTATGGGCCACTTCTTCTCTGACAGTTAATTCCTCAAAAGTCACCCCCCCACGTGCTTCCTGAAAAGACACTTGGGTGTCAAGAAAGGTACAATGGTTACAATGGGGGGTGACCTTCAGCCAGGTTGTTTGGCTGATCGGCTGCTGGTCGGCTGAGTACTGATACTCACTGTGTGCTCCGTGAAAGAGATGCCCATTCTTTTCTCATGGTTCAGATGCATCGTACGAGTCTGAAACAGTCTACTCTCTTCACACATCCTCTCCTTGAGAAAGTTGCAAGTTGTGTGGATTGACTTTCTCATTGCAAATAGAAGTGATGGACTTCTTTGGTTCTGTAAGCACTCCACAGTTTCCCTTCGTCTCAACAATTTGTGAATGCCATACGATCTCGCAAGTCTATCCATCAAAAGCAGAGAGGGCAAACTCCCCGCGACGTATCAACAGGAGCTGGAGAAAGCTTGACACTTGGACACCACATGATAATCACCATTCGAGGAGAAATATGAGGACTTGTCACACACAATGAGTATACCTTTAGGGATTGCTCCTGATAGTCACACACAATGAGTATACCTTTAGGGATTGCTCCTGATAGTTGGCCTATGTTACCTGTCTACCTTCGCCTCTTTAATTTTCTGCTCCAAAGATTGCGTAAGCAAAGGCGCTCCCAGCATGAGTACGCCAGGTATGGAGGCTTCCATTGGAGAATAACTAGAAAGTTCTTAGGTGGGACCCCTCCCAGCTTTGTGTGGTGGAGCAGGGGGCCATGGTTGGCCCATAAAGCGGGGGACAGCTTGTCTGTGTGGCTGGCAACATGCAGCTGCCTCATCACGTGTTACACAGAACTGCAGCTGCGGGAGCACGTCTTCTGGGCTTGTACACCAGACACTTGCACACATAAAAGATATTGATGTTTCATGAAGTTAAGGACTACCCCAGTGGTCTGGGCCTCCACACTCTTTCTGGGCAGAGAGATATCCAGTTCAAATTTTGGCACTGAATGTTTACGTATTGAGCCACCACACTCCACTCAGGGCCTCTATTCACCTAAAAACACGATAGGAGTACTTCGTTTCATAAGCTGAAAACTGGATTTGGTGGAACTTGGTTTTCCACCCTTTTTGGCACCTAGACTATTCATATGAAAAGACATGAATCGAGTTGGTGGTAAGATATGACAGATTGATGATGAAAAGTGGGGTTCACGCCGCGGGCAATTAGATGTGTGCGCCGCTACTTGCAGTTTTTAAGCTGCCTCAAGGAATCTCAGCACTACATCTGGGTGGTAAGCTTAGAAACTGCAAGCTCCGGCACACCTTATTGGGAACATTTCAAAAACACCCCCTTTTCAGTCCTCCGTCGACCACCTATGGTACAATTGTCACTCTGGACATTGAGGAAAGCATCAAAAGTTCAGGGGGGGAGGAAGAGGGGAGACAAAGGGGGCATCAAAGCAACTACGGCCAAAACCATCAGTCTGCTAAGTTCTACACAAAATACCAAGAACTCATAAAGGAAGGCCTTTTCCAGCCTCTTGTTTTTACCTGCAATCAGGACCTCATAAATACTGAATGTTAATTGAAAAAGAGAGAAGGGAATCAGCTCACTAATCCAAGGTAGTCTGCTCGTAAATAGGGCACCATCCTGACAAGCATATTGCTGAATCCAATCTCATCGTACACCTTGCTGGCCTCTTCAAAATGCTCCAGTGCAAATAGCACGCAGCGCTTGGCAAGCTGCAGGCGCAAGCAAGTTACAGTAGTGAGTGTCATACCCAATTTGTGATGGTTACAAATCGTGCAATGGAAGAGTTTTGACTAGTCTCGTTTGAAATACTGAAAAAACCAGTCGGTTGATGTACTGAGTCTTGTTCTCTGCTGTGACAGGGATCTGACATGACAACGACTTATTGGCGACATCACCATATAAACTGCCATATTATCGATGTTTATGCATCGTAAAAGTCCAATCCAATAGAGGTTGACGGGGGGGTTTGGGGATAGAAAGATTGGAAAGTGCCCCATAATTGTATCAGAGTAATGAATTGAATGCTGAGAAGGGGAAGTGCCGGAAACGGATGGAACGGTCAAGGATCGGAAATGGCTAATAAGCAACAGATGCTCCAAGCTTGCCAATGTCCAATGAACACACAAAGTAATAAGTGAATCTGGCATGGTGTTGGCTGGATTTGTGCACTAAACTGGTAATCCTTGCGCAAACACACACATAGTGATTTCTGCCTTATACATTGTAGCTCCCCTGGAAGTTGCTCCTTTAAAATGACACGGAAACAGACAAATGCTTACTTCGCAAAAACAATTGACCACTTTTTCTTTCGTACTAGGAATAAGATAGGAGGGATTGGGGTGGGATTTTGGGCCTAGAAAACGTGATGATCCTTTGTATTATCCTTCTATCATTTTATTCTGGCTGCTAGCTGCCCCCTTTTATAGACTCTGCATGCATAAGCCAAATGCAAATACCTGGGGCGCGCTGTAGGATTCGCTCAGGTCAAAGGTGTGCGCGAGGTTGCTGATGTGCAAGGCCTGTGGACAGGGGTGGATGCGTTGGACAAGAAGGGGGTCCTCAAATGAAGAAACAGCCTTTTACCCCACATTTGCAACACAGTTTTCAGTAGCTCTTTTGCAGGCACAATTAAACAACACATGAATTATTTAAACAAACGTGATCGCAAAGGACAAGCATGTCTGAAACACATCTCTACACGCATGTGATCAAAGCTCTGTATGTTTACATACTTCTCCCCCCAGATGCAAACGCAAATGCACATCAACGGTGGCGTATCCAGAACAGAAAACCCCATGATTCCGAAATCACCGTCCCTTCTGCCTCTGTGAGCAATCAGCAATCAGGCAGGTCCATCATAAGAGCTACCCACCTGCCCAATGCTCATCTCACACAGCCGCTTCAGCCCCTCCAGCAAGTATTGGTCGCTGGCCTGCAGAAGATGGGGTGCAATCTCTGGCCCCACATCGTCCACGTTGCCTGTGTAGATGTAGGTCATCATGCGGTGAAACACATCCCAGCTGATGTTGGGGATCTCTATACTGGAGGCGTCCTGCGGTTGACAACCAGGAGTCGAGGAGTTCTGTTAAACCAGGATTAGGTTAAGGGAAAGATAAAAAAATGTGAGTGCATGCTTGGAGGGTGAGCACAGCTTACACCAAGAAACCATTGCTCTTAAAACAGCCAAAAGCACACCCCCAGCGACAAACATGCAAGATCAAACAACCGATAGCATCTGGAGTGTTTTAAAGAGGGAAGACAAGAGCAGCAGCCGTCTTTCCTGAGTATACGTACAGCAAGCAGATTCCGTTGTAAAAAAAGACTCTATTCAGGTTAGCCATTCCTGTGAGAGTTCTTGCCCCAAAGCTCCCACCCAATTCTGAGTATGCAGGACCTCAATCTGGACCTAACTGAGCAACTCTGCATACTCAGTTTGTGGCGGGATGTGCCCAGGTGGGCAGGGTGAAATCCCTGCCAAAAAGGGGATTTTCAAAAGCTCCCCTCTGGTGCCAGCAACTTACCAGGGGGTGTTTGCAATAATATTGGGGACAATTTGGTGTAGGTCCGGGGATCTGGGGTGAAGGTCCGGTTTTGGACCCCCCTTTTGGCAGGGGAATTGGCGAAGCTACGGAAAAAGTGCACAAGTCGGGGCAAACCGATTTTTGCGATGAATTTCATAATTTTAAACCATAAAACTATGTAGTGAAACTCTCTGAAACAGCCTCTCAACTCGGAGCAAGTCTGCAGGTGTGGCTTCACAGACCTTAAGTGTGTCTGGCATACTGTTAGCTGGTTTCATTTAAACAAATGTTGATACCTGTGTGAATATTGCATGAATTTGGATTCACCTCAGCTGTTGCTGCCCACCACGGCCCAGCCCCAGCATTCCAGACCATAAAACGTGACAGGGCATGCCTTGGGAGCATACTGAAGGGATCCCGACACTCAGGTAATGGCCAGAAAGCTTGTTTCCAGGGTTTCCAGAAATGCACCATTTTTGCTTAGCAAACAGGCCCACGCACGAAGTCCTTCATGGGCAAATATTCACCCCCCCTTTTTTTGCTTTGATGGGTATGATTTGACCCTTAGCCTATCTGGGAAGAAAATAATTGGTGAAACTCGGACCAAACCCACATTTCTATCCATTTTTGCCCAGCAAACAGGCCCACGCATGAAGTCATCAGGGGCAAATTTTCACCCCCCCTTTTTTGCTTTGATGGGTATGATTTGACCCTAAACCTATCTGGGAACAAAATAATTGGTGAAATTCGCATTTCTACACCCATGATGTGGCAGGGAAATGGAACAAATCCAGCCCCCCACTCTCCTCTTTGACCCCAAACTCATTAATTTTTATGCAAAGGTGTTCATTCATGTATAGAAACCATTGGGTGACCTCAGATGTGCAATCCAGGAAAGGGGCATCAATTCCCCCTTTTTGGGTGGGGCTTGGCTAACCTGACCGCCATCATTGTTTGTTTCCTTGCTGCCTATTTCCTTGCTGCCTGCTTGTTTCCTTGCTGCCCATCATCGTTTCCTTGCTGCCTGTGCCATCATTGTTTGTTTCCTTGCTGCCTGCGCGCAACTGATCCCTCCCCAATACAAGAGATTCAACCTCACGTCACGAGTCTGAGCCCTGTAGGCATAAAACTTGTTTGCGTCACTCATTATAGCTTCATGACTGTATCCGATCGTTGCACGACTTGCGTGCTCATACAAAGGCTTATAGGCTTCAATCTGTACAGATGTATATGAGCACCCCTCATCCTGTTCCATTTTTCATATGCCGAAAGGTACACTCATGAATCGTACCGTCACAAATGCACAGACATGTTTGCAAGATTTTGGTAAGAATCTCAGGAATGTACCTTGTATTAAGAGGGCCAAACGATGCACATAAGCATCCATCCAAGCTCCAGCATCGTATGCTTGCTCGTAAGCTTCAGCCCAGAGATATTATATAGGAGATGTTTATGACATCTACAAAGCTCTTTCTTGAGTTCAGATCAATCAGCCGATCCCATCGCCACTGCTCTGCCTCCTTGTAAACCCTTAAGTCACCATGGAGCACACCTTCCAAACCTTCCACAGCCTCAAATCCATTGCCTAAAAAAACCTCACCTTTTCTTTATAGCCACCGTCGAACATGACCCTGAAGGCGTCACTTGAGGCCACCAGGGCGATGCGGTGGGCATAAAAAGGCTTTCCGTCCACAATGAAAGAAATGTCCGCCAAGGAGGGGTTGTTCACATACTGCGTGAGGGAGGAAGGTGAGCTGAGCTTTTAATGAGAACAGGATCGTGCTGTATGTACGTTGGTGCCTGTGTGCGCAGGAATATTCTGTATGCAAGGATACATCACCACCACCACCACAACCACCACCAATTGGTTATACGTGTGTAGAGGTGTCGTGTAACTTATGATCTGAATCATGCAACTCTGCGATTTCCATACAGGCCCACAAAATGCGGCCAAAAAGCTCAAGCCATGAACATCGTATGAGGCCCTTTGGTGCCCATTCTGCCTGGGCTCCATTTGCATTTCAGGTGCAAAGTGTACACAACTAGCGTCATGCTACTGCAGCATCTGTGAGGCAGCAAAGCACACACACAGGCACGCACACGCACATACAACGCACACACATACAAACACAAACGCGCACACGCACACATGCATATGCATGCACACATTGCGCGCGTTATGGGCTTCGCCAATTTTTCAGCGTCGCTAGCGACGCTCCCTCACTTGTCGGGGGGGTTGGTGGATCTATGGACGTACGGTACATGCAAAGTGCACTAGTAGACACTAGCAGGAGCGCAGAGAGCTGTCCTTCCCCCACCTGGGATCCCAATCGTACTGTCTTCTCTGGTTGAGCAGGTAGGCAATCAATGGGTGAGATGGCGTCAACCTTGCAGGCCAACTCCAGCACCGCGTTGGCTGCCTTTAGCTGCATGTGGCGCCCCTGATTCTACGCAAGACAGGGAGGCATGCAAAGGTTTTCAATTGTCCGTTGCTGAGTTTGAAGCAGCATTGGCTGCATTCCAGCTGCATGTGGCGCTTCTGATTCTACGCAAAACAGGGGGAGTATAAAGGTTTTCAATTGTTCGTTGCTGAGTTTGAAGCAGCATCGGCTGCCTGCAGCTGCATGTAGCCTACGCAAGGAAAGCACGCAAGAAGGCTGAAAAGAAATAAACATAAATGTCACCTTTCCAAGAGAGGAGCATAACACAATTCAAGCCACACAAATCAGCTCTCCTGTTCCTTTTTGCACACACCTTGTCTGTGAGGACATTGAGGAGCACATCCAAGCCTTGGCGCACAACAAAAATGCGGTGCAGGGCCTCAGTGGGAGCCAGCTTCGCCAAGGACATGGCAGCTCTCTGCTGCACCTGTGTGTGCATGTATGTGTGTACGTGTGTGTGCGTGTGTATGTGTGTACATGTGTGTGCGTGTGTGTGCGTGTGTGCGTGTGTGTGTGCGTGTGTGTGTGTATGTGTGTGTGTGTGTGTGTGTGTGTGTGTGTGTGTGTGGGAGAGTGTGTGTGTTTGTATTTATTGGTGTGTTTGCATGTGCACGTGAAAAATCACATGTATATCGACGCTTTTTTTTATCAAATTTTGGTAAATCAAAATTTGGAAACATGCGATTGATAACAATGTACATGTAACCAACACCGGTTTGACCACATCATTGGAGAACACCATATACAAAAGTTGATTCAGACTGTTGAGTATGTTGTCAAAAACAGGCAAAAATAGGCCAGCTTGAATATGCAGAAGCAAGTTAGAATTCCAATTGCCCTGACTCACATCCGAGCCACACTTTCCAGGCCTTGCATAATGCATACATGCTCCACTCGCGATAGGACAGTCAGGTACAGCCAGCAATGACGCTCTACATAATTCATGCACTGAGCGAACGAGGCCACAGGCAAACGTACCAGAACCTGCCCAGATCTTAGCATATACTCCACATGAGACAGGACGCGCGTGCTGCTGCTAAGCTTCTGCTCCATGCGGTTGATCGTTTTCTGCACGCAGTCCTGCGTGGTGCGTAGAAGGAGGTAGCAAGTCACAACGGCTGGCCAGTACAACCAATCAAACCTTACCTAGCTTACCAAAGCCCTCTGAATAGGTGAGAGTGCGGACTTTCTATTGTCTTCATTAACGTACAAAGCAGGTCCTCTGATCTCAAAATGAAACATGCAGCTGTCACAACATAAATGCACAGCCCGCGCCCTTGTTGGCAGCAGTAGTAAGGCTGCAATATCCAATGCACATTCCTAGCACATCCTCTGTTGCTGTTCAGTTTAGGCACTAATTGTCGGGGTGCGACAAAACGGACTGCCATAAATATCCTGGACAGCCAGACTCACGTGCTACCCGTGCTCTCCATTATCTTCTTTTTGCCTAGCACTCCGTACGCCTTGATACCTGGAACGTTTAACTTAAAGGGTTTTATGTAGTATGTGATAAGAGCCTCTCGCGGTGAGTATACCTTTGATGCTTGGACAGACAGACGCGCCCCGCAGTCCACAAGCCGCTGCAGTGCTCCAACCTTAATGATGTCCGGAATATTGTCTTCATTATCCGCGAGGCCATACCTAAGTAATAAGGGCAGCAGACAAATTTGAGGTATAGGCAACAGTTAGGAAGGCAGTGCTGGACAACAAAAGGCAGCAAGCAAACATGATCAGCAGTGTTGGATAGCAGCACAGTTGACCTCATGCTTCTCAGGCTGAACTGTGGCATGTGGGGACGCGCGGGCCTCCTTGATTGGTTGAGCGCCTCCAGCTATCACAGACGCAAAATCTAACTCAAACGATCCTAAAATATTACACGCACCAGATAAAAAACACAGATGTCAGTGACAGGCAACGGGCAATGCTGCCTCCCCTCCCCCCCCCAGGGAAACTTACAGGGCAAAGGCGGCGTTGTGTTGAAGGCTGTAGGCTTTAGACTCTAAGAGCTCAAGAAGGGGGGCCAGACCTCCACACTGCACGATGCCTGCCTGGTTGTCATTGTTCTGGGCAAGCCTGAATGTGTGTGTGTTTGTGTGTGTGTGTGTGTGTGTGTGTGTGTGTGTGTGTGTGTGTGTGTGTGTGTGTGTATGCACGTGTGTGTGTGAGCGCGTGAGTGTAAGTGTTGTGTTTGTAGTAATGTATGCGCGCACGAGATTCAAAAGCATGGGAATGGGCAATGGTTTTGTGTTCTACGGGGCAGTTTGCTGTTTTGATACTGGACTCATTTAAGGCTTTGTGTGTTTTGCTTGACAAAAAGTACAGATGTAGTCACACTTGTGTGCCACACGCTCACTCAATTACCTACTCACACCCATACCCATACGATTGCACGCACGTACACACGCGCGCACACACGCATGCACACGTACGCGTGCACACACATGCTCTCTCTCTCTCTCTCTCTCTCTCTCTCTCTCTCTCTCTTTCATACACACACACATACACACATAACCAAACAAACACGCACATACACACAAGTAACCTACCTGCCCAGTGCAAAGGTCGACATTTCTTTCAAGCTTGCATCGTCAGCACTGAGCATGGCGATCAAGAGTGGTACAGCCCCCCGCTGCACGATTTTGGCCTGCAGCAGGAGGCGTTGTGCAGTGCATGCTTACGTTTTGGGAATAGATGGTGCTATCATTTAATGCATCAATAGACGAGTATACCAAATCTGTGGTACAGACTGTAAACTATGAGGACCAATAGCATAACGGTCCTTGCAGAATGTTGTTAACCTTTCTACATGACCTGAAGTGTAGCGAGGGCAACGCTAAAAGCAATATGAGAAAGGATTATCTGTTCAGAAAGGGAACCCAGTTCTCATGCCACTTATCAAATTTAAGAAAGAGAAAGACAAATTTATGAAAGAGAAAGAAGGCAACGAGAGCCAATTATTCCGCCAAGAAAAGGGAGGTTTATCAAAAGATCAGGAAAACTGCAGGCCTGCAATTGCTCCTGAACGCGGGTTTGATGCTGTGACAGCAGCGCTAGTAAAGAGGGAAGGCTGATGAGCTTATTATCAAGTGAATCAAGCAAAGATCTGATAGCCCTACCCATGATCCAGTAAATAATTCATAACAACCCACACGCAAAACACAGCCGCGCTCCTCACCTTAGTATCTGAGTCGGTCGTTGCAAACTGTCCTAGTAGAAGTGCAGCCTCCCTTTGGCTCTCTGCGCACTCGCTCTTTAAAAGACCCACCACCGGCTGCAATGCACCCTGCTCGAGCACCTGTTGTGCAGCCGTACGGGTGTTGTACGACGATTACAACAAGGCTTCATAATGACGTTAACAAATAAACTTGCTGTGCACTGGGCCTCTCAGGGGCATTACTTGATGCTGTCTATGGTGGGAGGAGGGTGTGCATAGGCCTTCTCAGGATGACTTGATGCTGTCCCTGATGGTCCGAGTGAGGAGCGAGGGAAAAGGTGTGCTCTTCCTTCCAGGAATGATACACACGGATTGTGAAACAATATTGAAGGGGGTTTGGGGTTGCATTTGGTATGCATGAATCCAGGTTATCAGGATGGGTACAGTAGGGCACATACATATGCGGGTATTATCATATCCAGTAGGCCAGTACAGTAGGCCACATACATATGCGGGTATTATCAGGATGGGTACAGTAGGGCACATACATATGCGTTGGCATCTGGTATGCGTGAAATCCAGGTTATCAGGATGGGTACAGTAGGGCATGAAGAGGGAAGCTGAAATGCTTATGTCAAGGCACACCTGCTGCTGTATGAAAGAGTACGTATGAGTCAGACACTATACGAGGCAAAACTGCTGCTCCTCTTTAAGTCTGAGGGATCTGTGAATAAGAAGTGCTTGACGACCGCAGGGGCGATGCAAAAACAGCGAGATGTCAGGCAGGACAGTAAGGAGAAATAGGTATCACACCTTGCGCTTGATGTGCTGCGAGGAGTGCACCAAATTGCCCAGCACGCCCACGGCCTCGTAGTGCACGCCTTGGTCTTCCGAGCAGAGCATCTGGATGAGGACCGGCAGCGCCTTGCACTCCACAATCTGCGCGCGCAAACACAAGCACAACCGGTGTCTTTGGCCTGGCTTGCTATGTGTACTCGCTGTTCTGACTAACCCCAATGTAGACAATACGTATAGCGTACCTAAACGCATGTGTAATTTGGCACGTGCTATGGGGAAATAATAGTTGCAGGGGGTTAAAAGAAAAAGGCATACATTGTGTCGGGCAAGAGCAAGCAAGGACAAGGTTTCTGCAATTCTCAAAGTGGCGAGGAAGGCAATAAAATAAGAGGAATTTTCTCGTTCACTCCAAGAAACACGAGCAAAGCGCTCGCACACCTGCTCTTTGTTGCCCTCGTTTTTGAAAGCAAGGGTGCGCAGTGCTCCTGCTGCTGCACGCTGTACTTTGATGTCCAGTGCGCCCAAAAGATTGACTAGGGGTGGAATGCCGTTTTCAGCACGCACCTGTGCATAGCATGTGCGAGTTGTGAATGTATGTGGATGTTTGCGGATTGATGCACGACGCATGCTGGAGAGCCAGCACGGTACCTGCATGCTAATGCGCGTGTGCGTGTGCGTGTACGTGTACAGCAGGCATGAATATACATGAACGTATATGGTGTGTGTATGTGTGTGTTTTTGTGTGCGTGCGTGCGTGTGCGTGTGTGTGTGTGTGTGTGTGCGCGTGAGTGTGTGTGTGCGCGTGAGTGTGTGTGTGAGTGCGCTAGCCTTCGCCGGTGAGTGCGCTAGTCTTCGCCGCCCTAGTCTTGAACCTACCATGTTCTTGATCTCTAGGTTTTCATGTGACAGGTTCGTGATGGCATCAGCTGCTCGCCTGGCTGCTCCCGCCTTGCTAGGTTGTGAGTCCTTGGGTGCTGTGACGCTGTATTGGTTCAGCAAGCGTACTAGGCCTGGCAGCGCGTTTTGCTCTGCTATTTTTGTCTGATATTCAGGCTTGACAGCCAGAAGGCCCAATATGAAGGCAGCCTCTTTCTCCACATCCTCATACTCAGAGCTGCACATGTGAGCACGCAAGTGAAGAAGGAGTGTGTTGCTGGTCTTCAGGGACTTGCACAATTTCAGCTGTTGCCTTAAGGGTACCCCCTCCAAGCTTCCCTCCTCGCTTCCCTCCTCACTGCTGCTGTCTAAGCTGTACCACACACACACACACCTTTGCTGCTGCACCCCGAGAGCGGACAGGTTGAGCAGGGGAGAGATGATGGGGATGGCGCCCTCGTTCACAATTTCGTCAATGACCTCGTCTGGTTAGAGAGACATTTGTGTGTGAGCGTATATGTGCATGTATGTATGCAAAAATCCTGCAGCTTTCACGCACCCTGCTTTGCGAGCTCCGTCAGCTGGTGGCAGGCCTTCCGGAGTCCAGCTTTGTCCAACAAATTAAGCCCGTAATTCCGTACGTTGAGGAATTCAAGGAGCGCAGGTATTTTTGGAACGAAGGGGGCATCTATCATCATCTCGTCCATTTTAAAATGAAAACGGTTGTGTTCGGGTATTTCAAAATTTTGAGCAAACCCTAGGCGCTATCTTTTTCTGATGTGTTTTTTATATTCCAACCGATAAATATTGCATATCGCCAGAAATAAATGGGAGTCTACAAAAAGATGATCAGCCGTGGTGTCATCTTGTGTACTCAGAAGGCGACGTGTTGTTTTGTATCTGCACCGTCCAATGCAGAGATTAAGAGGAGAACATATGAGGAAGGACTTTTCCGTGGGGACAGTTTTGGGTGGTTGTCTCTTTCTGATCTGTATGGTTTTGGGAAAATCGCCTCAACAATTCACAGGATGTAAATCCGAGACCTTACAGCAGAAATTTAAGTGAGGACTTCTTCGCCGACTTCCACGATTTTCAATGGCAACAATACTAAGGCTGAATGCTTAAATTATCGGGCTCTGCCCGCTACTACCGCCTTTCACAGCCATGCCCTGGTCACAAAAGAAAAGATGGTTTTCTAAACTTCCCACCGGAGTTTCAAGAGTTCTGGACAGCCCACCTAAGAGACAGGGCATTTGGTTCCAGATCAATGCAATTGTTTTTGTTCATTGGATTCTCCATCTGCCACCTGGCGTATGACGATAAGCACATGCTTTGGGTAGTGCAACACCTCCTGGAATAACCAAGGGGCAACCGCTTAAGGAATTTTTTTCTTAACCTTGAGGAATGTGATAAAAGCAACATTACAGGCAAGTTTCCTTCCAACATGTACAGCAAAAGTGATTGCTACAATGGGAGGCAGAAGCCTGCACTTCACCAGGATTATTGCTCAGAAATGATGAGGGTTGTATTTATATCTTATCAATCTAATTTTAGTTGCAGATCTGGATGCATATAACCTGAATGTTTTCATGAGTGCTGTGACATGTAGACCAGTAGGCAGCTTCAAGGCTGTGGAATGGGTTCCGCGTGCTGTAGGTAGTGCCTGTTGCTCCTAGCAAGAAGATGTGAAGGGTTTTGCGGTGTACGAATAAGCGGGGGACTACAAGCGCTGTCTGATGGTTATCACGGAATCATTTCTAACTGTGTCTCCTCAAAAGGACAGATAAAGCCTGTGGTGGAAGACTCCCTACATCTACTTGTGCTATCAGGCTTGCACCTTGGATTACTTTTAAATTTTTTTATCAGTAGTTGGTACTACCTGTTTAAAATTATTTTATTTATTATGGGATGATTTTATAGAAAACGGGATGAATGCTGCCTGACAGCGTGTGGTAGGTGCCGTCTAGCTTCTGGCAGATGGGGCAGGTTGATCGCCTTCTATATGGTTGCACTAAGCGGCACGCTTTTGGTTGTATATCAAATCTATGCGGTAGAGCATGACAGTTTATTTTTTCTTTGGGTGACACATGCATATTTCCAGAATGAGTTTTTCATGTTTTTCTCGATCAATTCTTTCCTTGGTCAGTTCTTGGTATTATGTGTAGCATCTTGGATTGATGGTTTTGATCCTTTTCTGATATAGTAGGACGTAGTGTGTGTTGGTCGTGCATTTCCTTTTCACTGGAGGCCCTGGTTGGCAGGTGTTCAGCGTATCTAGTAGGTAAACTGGGGAAGGGTTTTCCACCCTTACTCTCCAGAAGATGGATGAATGGGGACGGGCGTCGGTGTTATGGCTACTTTGATTTTCTGCAGAGCACTTTGCTATGGCAACAGCGCACTCATTCCTTAGGATGCCAGCATGAGCTTCAACCTGGTAGAAATAATTGTCTTTATTTTTATGCCGTTTCAACATGCTGACCAAGGATGCTATTTCCTTAATTGATGTTATTTCCTGATTGGGGGGGGTTGACTCCAACCAATATCCGTGTTCTTTGTTTGTAATACAACCCGTCCGTTCTAGCCTACCCCACCAGAGGGCGATTCTAGATCAGAGGAATGGTGCCTGGGTTTCTAGATTTCCAGATTGCTTTGGTGAGAGGAATGTGTTGTTTGTAATAAGTTATTTCTAATTTATTCCAGACAACTAATTGATATGAAAACGAAACAAGAAAAAACTACGCAGGTAGTGAAAACCACTCCCCACATTAATCAAGGAAAAGGAGCCACTTTGGTATCGAGTACCGTAAAGCTCCTCCACCAAAAAAGGAAAGGAAAATTAATGGGGATCAAGGGGCGGGGTCATCACAGCTGTACGACACACAGCAACCCTAGAGGCGGCTAGGAGGGACGCAGAAACAGCCATGCATTTGCTAGTTAGTGGGAAGGCTCAGGAGGACTGCATACGCACCGTGGAGGCTGCCTACCAGGAGGCAGTGCAAGCTGTTGCTCAAAAGCTTGTCCTTGAGCTATCACAAGCCACGCAAAGGGATCTGATTTCTAAAGCACCTCCATCTGACTCCATTCCATCTCTCCACCCGCATCCACCAGCAAAGAGCTGCTCGTCTGTGGTGGTCAGCTTGGCAGACTTGAGCTCTCTGTCTGTCACACCCTACCATTCTCCGCGTGCTCAGCAACACCATTTGCAACAGTCACAGACAGTGCTGCTCCATGATAAGCGTAGACACCTTGCAGCCGCAACACATGCTGTGCGAGAGGTGGCTGCAGGTGAGCTTGCAAAGGAATGGCACCGGTTGTGGGTGCTGTTTAGGTGCTGGAGAAACTGGGGACACGAAGTCAGCCATATAAAACAGCAGCAGCAACAGCAGCAGCAACAACAGTATTGTGAACAGCAACAACAGCGACAGCAACAGTTTCGGCAGCAGCAGCAGCAACAGCAGCAGCAGGAAAAGCGAGAGCACCAGCAAGGGCAGCCGCAGGTACAGCAGCAACGACGGCAATGTACACGGAGGCAGCAGCAGGCAAGACCACAAGAGCTTGAAAGACAGCAGCAGCAGCAGCAGCAGGAGCACATTTGCTCGATTGACCAAGAAACGTGCGAACCTGCTCCAAATGGTCGTGTCATTTGGCGTGCTGAAAATGTACCCAAGCAGCAGATTCCGCAGGAACAGCATCATCATCATCATCAGCAGCAGCAGCAGCAGCAGCAGCAGCAGGAAAACCAAC
>Ga0307974_1001823_pt1:0-10000 | contig 14918 bp, 20 predicted proteins | sample OrgLakmetagen784_FD_201812 | JGI IMG/M metagenome (GOLD analysis project Ga0307974, IMG submission 201812) | Saline water microbial communities from Organic Lake, Antarctica - #784 | ecosystem: Environmental > Aquatic > Non-marine Saline and Alkaline > Saline | place: Antarctica: Organic... | reverse complement strand
GCGCTGGCTAACCCTATATCTGAGAAATACGTACACCACATCCATCATATGTAGGGTTGGCCAGAACCATATATACACGGTGTATGTACGGTAGTTTTGGCAGGGAAATCACCAAATGTGCGGCCATATACGGTGCATGCATGCGGCTCTGGCCAACCTTAATCATATGGTGTATACATGCCGCATAACTGGACACACAGACTAGCAGGGATGTGTCATACAATCTTTTGGGACGTTCAATACGGTGAAACACGCGTTAAGTACGGAACACGGCGTATTATACGAATACGCCGTATGACACATCCCTGCAGACTAGGGTAAGGCCAGTTTGATTGTCTACAGAATCTTACGCGGAACAGACGTTTGGCCGCGGAGCTATTCAGGCCCAAAGTTTGCCCAACAGATTCGGTCAAAACCAGCCCTAGGACAAAATCCTGAAGAAATTTGGTTATGTACGGCCATATACGGTGGATTCATGCGGCTCTGGCCAACCCTATATATGACACATACGTACACCACATCCATCATATGTACATACACACATACATGTCTTTAATGGCACCGCGGCAGCTTGACTTCACACAGCCTGTTGGCCTAGCGGGTGAAAACGTGTTCGCATGATTTCACCACACCTGCCCAGCAGGTGAAGACATGTACGCATAATTTCACCATTACTGCCCAGCAGGTGAAAATGTGTACGCATAATTTCACCACTCCTTGCCCAGCAGGTGAAGACATGTACGCATGATTTCACCACAGGCTCTGTAAGAAAGGGCGACCCTGCCCTATCGTTGACCTAGCAGGTGAACACATGTACGCATAATTTCACCACTCCTGCCCAGCAGGTGAAGACATGTACGCATGATTTCACCACTCCTGCCTTGCAGATGAACACATGTACGCATAATTTCACCACTCCTGCCTTGCAGGTGAACACATGTACGCATAATTTCACCACTCCTGCCCAGCAGGTGAACACATGTACGCATAATTTCACCACTCCTGCCCAGCAGGTGAACACAAGTACGCAAAGTATCACCACTCCTGCCTTGCAGGTGAACACTTGTACGCATAATTTCGCCACTCCTGCCTTGCAGGTGAAGACATGTACGCATAAGTTCACCACACCTGCCCAGCAGGTGAAAACATGTACGTATAATTTCACCACTCCTGCCCAGCAGGTGAAACACATACGCATGATTTCACCACAGGCTCTGTGGGAAAGGGTGACCCTGCCCAACCGTTGGCCTAGCAGGTGAACACATGTACGCACAATTTCACCATTCCTGCCCAGCAGGCTCTGTGGGAACGTCGTCGTACATTGAATAGGGTGCAAACATACACGCATGATTTCATCACACCTGCCCAGCAGGTGAACACATGTACGCATGATTCACCACACCTGCCCAGCAGGCTCTGTGGGGACGTCGTCGTACATTGAAAGGGTGCAAACATACACGCATGATTTCACCACACCTGCCCAGCAGGATCTGTGGGGATGCCGTCGTACATTGAAAAGGGTGCAAACATACACGCATGATTTCACCACACCTGCCCAGCAGGCTCTGTGGGGATGCCGTCGTACATTGAAAAGGGTGCAAACACACACGCATGATTTCACCACACCAGCCCAGCAGGCTCTGTGGGGACGTCGTCACACATTGAATAGGGTGCAAACATACACGCATGATTTCATCACACCTGCCCAGCAGGCTCTGTGGGGACGTCGTCGTACATTGAAAGGGTGCAAACATACACGCATGATTTCACCACAACTGCCCAGCAGGATCTGTGGGGATGCCGTCGTACATTGAAAAGGGTGCAAACATACACGCATGATTTCACCACACCTGCCCAGCAGGCTCTGTGGGGATGCCGTCGTACATTGAAAAGGGTGCAAACACACACGCATGATTTCACCACACCAGCCCAGCAGGCTCTGTGGGGAAGTCTACGTACATTGAATAGGGTGCAAACATACACGCATAATTTCACCACTCCTGCCCAGCAGGCTCTGTGGGGACGTCGTCGTACATTGAATAGGGTACAAACATACACGCATGATTTCACCACACCTGCCCAGCAGGCTCTGTGGGGATGCCGTCGTACATTGAAAAGGGTGCAAACATACACGCATGATTTCACCACACCTGCCCAGCAGGCTCTGTGGGGAAGTCGTCGTACATTGAAAAGGGTATGAACATACACGCATGATTCCACAACACCTGCCCAGCAGGCTCTGTGGGGACGTCGTCGTACATTGAAAAGGGTGCAAACGTGTAAGCATGATTTCATCACACCTGCCCAGCAGGCTCTGTGGGGACGTCATCGTACATTGAAAGGGTGCAAACATACACGCATGATTTCACCACACCTGCCCAGCAGGCTCTATGGGGACGTCGTCGTACATTGAATAGGGTATGAACATACACGCATGATTTCACCACACCTGCCCAGCAGGCTCTGTGGGGACGTCGTCGTACATTGAATAGGGTATGAACATACACGCATGATTTCACCACACCTGCCCAGCAGGCTCTGTGGGGACGTCGTCAGACATTGAATAGGGTACGAACATACACGCATGATTTCACCACACCTGCCCAGCAGGCTCTGTGGGGACGTCGTACATTGAAAAGGGTGAAAACACACACGCATGATTTCATCACACCTGCCCAGCAGGCTCTGTGGGGACGTCGTCGTTCATTGAAAAGGGTGCAAACATACACGCATGATTTCACCACACCTGCCCAGGCTCTGTGGGGAAGTCGTTATACATTGAAAAGTCCTCCAGCAGCTCCAACGCACGGGCATCATCCAGCACGTAGCGAGACATGCTCGCGCGCCACGCTGAGCGAATGCCACCTGTGTGTGTATATGTGTGTGTGTGTGTGTGCGTGTGTGTGTGTGTGTTTATATGTGTGTGTGTGTGTGTGTGTGTGTGTGTGTGTGTGTCTGTGAACGTGATGCAACTTGCAACAGCAGTGCCCTTTGGCTATATACATATAATACATTATCTATTACACATCATTTTTTATGTATATACGAAACGCGCGATCTAACACCAGCGTCAGGCCATTCTTTCAACATTAGGCAACCCCTGTCTCATCAACACACGCAATCCCACACCAGCACACCCTGCTGCTGTAATCAGGGTTGGCCAGAACCATATATAAACGGTGTATATAAGGTACTTTTTGGCAGGGAAATCACCAATTGGATATTGTGTGCCTGGATAATATACGGTCATACACGGTGTACATATACGTTTCTGGCCAACCCTGTTTGCAATCAAAAGCATGCATGCTCCACCCACCCTCATCCACCCAACACCTGACCCTAATGATACACCTAGGGCTGGCCAGAACCGTATATATACACTGTATATGGCCGTATGTTTGGTGATTTCCCTGCCAAAACTACCGTATATAAACCGTATATATATGGTCCTGGCCAACCCTAGATATGCCCCATTTCCAGGGTAGCCCTGCATACCATCTCTCTCTTTCTTAATTCCGGCGATGATCTTTGTAAGACCTAGTATAGCCAATTGCGCCCAATGCAGTGCGCGTGTTTACTGAATCACCACCGTCTGAATACTGAATTTGAGATACACACGCACACATGCACACACATGTACACACACACACGTACACACCAAAACCCAGCCCTACCAGGCGTGGCCTCCTTCAGCAATTTTGTCTTAGCTGCAGAGAACACATGGGCGATGCGCTTCCCACACACACACACACACACACACACACACACACACACACACACACACACAAACACACACACATACATACACACAAGAAACCAGCCTACCTGGTGTGACCTCCTTCAGCAGTCGTGTCTTAGCTGCAGAGAACACATGGGCGATGCGCTTCACACACACACACACACACACACATGTACACACAAGAAACGAGCCTACCTGGCGTGACCTCCCTCAGCAGTCGTGTCTTAGCTGCAGGGGGCACACGGGCGATGCGCTTCCACAACTCCGCACACGCATTGTAGCGTGCTGGGTCAGTGGGCCTGAGCTCTTCTAGCATGCTCATCAGCTCAGCTGCTTCGCTGACGCGGTCATCCACCTGCGTGTGTGTATGTATGTGTGTGTGTGTGTTTGTGTGTGTGTGTGTGTGCGTATGTGCGCATGTGCGTGCGTGTCTTGCATCACATTATGCGCACGTTTGCACGTGTTTATGTGCATGGTCGTGTGAGTGATCAAGCATGCATGGTGAATGACACGATAAAGGCGGTAGCACGTCAGCATTTTCTAGCTTCTGACATGAGGGTGTGCAATCGCAGTGCGCAAATCCCTCACGCTCACGCACACGCACACCTCGTCCTCCGTGAGGTTGGCCCAATCAAATTGCGCCGCCAGGGCATCATCAAACTCTCCCTCAAGCTCCTCCCACCAGCGTGTCTTCCCGCCTTGCTGCCCGCGGAGGCCTGGTCCTTGAGGGCTTTGCGGCGCCTGTGACAGCTGCGGGTCCTGCTGCTGAGCGGCTTGGGGAGGGGGAGCTAAGCGAGTGCCTCTCTGTCTGTAAGAGCCTCTCCTGGTGCGTTCGCCTTGCTGTGCTGGGCGCACTTCCCTTGCATTGGACCTCACGCTGTGCTGCGCAGGACAATGGGCATTGCTGCTGCTGAGTCCAGAAGGGCAGTGGATGCTGAGTGTGTTTCTGGAAACCAATGCAGAGGGACAGGGGAGCTGCATCGCGCAATTACTTGTGGAACAAGCTCCAAGTGCATTAGTTAATAATAAAGCAAAAATAAAAAGAATAAATTAAAGTTTTAAAAAGCTCCATTACATCATGGCACGGTTGTGCTCTCCACACTCTCTACAATGTGCAACACCACAGCTCTGTCCCTGTTCACACTTTCCTAAAGCACCATTGCGAATTGGGAGTGCCACTGGCACGAGGTGTTGTAGGAGGAGAGCGGGTGTGGTTTTCGCAGGAAGAGAGGGGGGCGGCCAAGAGGAAGGCTCCAGCGGGGGAGGAGACATTGACCAACTGGCCAGGATGCTGAGTCAGCAAGCCCAGTCTTTGAGAGAGAGCATGAGTAAGAACGGCCGGGACACAATGCTTCTATTCTGTAGCCTATGATGCGTACGCTTTCCTGCCCGCTTTCCTGCCCTGCCCGCTTTCCTGCCCTGCCTGCATTCTCACAGCATTAGCTGCGTACTTTACGTCTTCAGGTGAGGATGAGTTGCAAGCCAGCATCTCCGGGGATGACGATGAGGAGGAGGGGGTGCAAGACTACGTGGCTCCAGATTTAGCACCTGATGCGTTCGTATTGCAGCAGCCGGCACGGCCAGGGCCCCCTCCCCAATTGGTGTGTGTGTGTGTGTGTGCGTGTGTGTGAGTGAGTGTGTGTGTGTGTGTGTGAGAGTGTGAGTGTGCGCATGTGTGCTCGCTTACTACCAATGCCAATATTTATATAGTTGACCATCTAACGCAACGCCAGGAGCGTGCTTAAACTTAAAATCACAGATCTTACACAAGCGGAGGGGTTGCAGAAAGGTTGAACAAAATGTGCAATAGAAGCACGTTCACAACACCTTGGCCACTGGAGAGGCGTGATTTGTGATTTAAGTGAGGGCAGGGTGTGGCCATGACTGTTTATGGCAACGTGTATGCCTACAAAGGGTTCATAAATAGGGTTGGCCAGAACCGTATATGTGCACCGTGCATGACCGTATATTCGGTGATTTCCCTGCCAAAAAATACCGTACACACACCGTATATATATTTATATATGGTTCTGGCCAACCCTAGTTGCAACAGGGGGGCAAGCCTGCAAGAGGGGGTTGGGATGCCTGCAAAGGAGATTAAGAAAAGTGTTCAAGGCAGGAACTTTAGGGGTTGGAGATGCCTGCACAGGCGGTTAAGAAGTGTATGGAACAGGAAAACTACGGGCTAGTGGGGGTTTACTCCTTTAAATCGTATGACTCCAACACAGAGAATAAGGTGATCAATGGGGAGCGTCTGGCTGGAGCAATCTGATAGCGTAAGGTACCGGGCTCACCATCCACCCCCCTTGGAAAAAAGAATTCTCCAAAAGGGCAACCACCACCCCTAAAAATATTCATTTAACTAGATTCCCAAAAAAGGGCAACCACCACCCCTACAAATATTCATTTAACAAATATCCAGAAAAGGGGCAACCACCACCCCTACAAATATTCATTTAACAAATATCCAAAAAATGGCAACTACCACCCCTACAGATGTTCATATACCTACCCTCTGTTCTCTCGGGCCTGTTTCCACAGTTTATCAGAGCGAGGGAGTTAAATTCTTGCACTCAGCCAAACAACTATTCCAGGTTGAATGCCTTTGTAATCCAAACTAAACTAGATTTGTGCACTCAGCCAAACAACTGTTCCAGGTTGAATGTCTTTGTAATTTAAACTAAACTAAATTCTTGCACTCAGCCAAACAACTGTTCCAGGTTGAATGCCTTTGTAATCCAAACTAAACTAAATTCTTGCACGCAGCCAAACAACTGTTGTAGCAGGCCTGACCTCGGCACTGTTATAGCAGGCCCCACAGGCCTCACTGTTGTAGCAGGCCTCAAAGGCCTCACTGTTGTAGCAGGCCTCACCTCGCCACTGCACGCCCTGAAAACACAATTTGATGACAAAATGTGTCCCTTTTTATTTTGTTTCCACCAACCGCCCCCACGAAAAATTACACATACCAAAATTAATACACATATCAAATTTAATGTGCATATTAAATGACTCGTTAGCAGCTTGATCACCGCCCCCTAGGAACAACATTAATTAGGGGCGCGGTGATAAATGAAAAGTACGATAGGCTCATGGTATATAGAGTTCATGAGGGTGGGGGCAGCAAAGTGCATGGTCGAAAAACTCTGTGCGGAATTAATATCTCCACACGCATTGGCATGCCATGGAATTGGTCTCTTGTTCTATGGTTTGGATTGGTTTGGATTGGTTTGGAATTGGTCTCTTTGGTTTGGTTTGGCATGCCATGGAATTGGTCTCTTGTTCTTTGGTTCGAATTGGTTTGGATTGGTTTGGAATTGGTCTCTTTGGTTTGGATTGGCATGCCATGGGATTGGTCATCTCTTTTTTGGTTTGGATTACAAAGGCCTCCAGCCTGGCATGGCTGCTCAACCTTTAGGTCCCGACAAAAAACCAACCAATAATAATTATGATTGTTGGATTGACAGGTCCCAACAAAAAACCAACCAATAATAATTATGATTATTGGATTGACAGCTGCACTTATGAACATGTATACATCTGAGCGATGTTCAAAGACAAAACCTTTGATCCCATTGTCAGAAATATTACCAAAAAAAGGTTGGACTGGTGACGTAAATGCTCGGTGCCCACACACGAAAAAACAACGTGAAATGTGAAATGTGAAACGTTAAATGTGGAATGTGGAATGTGGAATGTGAAATGTGAATTGTGGAAATTGAAACGTGAAATGCGAAATGCAAAATGTGAAATGTGGGTGAAATGCGGAATGTGAATTGTGAATGTGGAATGTGAAATGTGGAATGTGAATTGTGGAATGTGAAATGTGAAATGTGGAATGTGAAATGTGAAATGTGGAATGTGAAATTTGAAATGTGGGTGAAATGTGAAATGTGGAATATGAAATGTGAAATGTGGAATGTGAAATGTGGGTGAAATGTGAAATGTGAAATGTGAAATGTGGAATGTGGATTGTGGAATGTGAAATTTGAAATGTGAAATGTGGATTGTGAAATGTGAAATGTGAAATGTGAAATGTGGGTGACATTACAAAATCTCTGACAAGATAAGGGTTGTCCAGGACCATATATATATACGGTGTTTATACGTTGTATTTGCCAGGGAAATTTCCAGATGTACGGTGCATATATAATAAGTTTCTGGCCAACCCTACTCATGTTGGGTTTTTGGTGGGGCTCAGGCTAGCGTGAGCACTAGAGAGCCTTTCCTTTATGCACGCTGATGTTTATCAGCGTAGACCTGTTTTATTTCGTGTGTTTCATGATGGCTTTTTGGTGAGGCTAGAGTGAGCATCGGTTGAGAGCCTTTGCTTAATGCACGCCACACACGGATGCGCACAAACACACACACACACACACACACACACACACACACACACACACACACACACACACACACACACAAACACGCACACATGCGTGCTGATTTTCATCAACGTAGACTTTGAGACTTTTTTGTTGCGTGTTCCTCATGATGGGTTTCCGGTGGGGCCCTGACCTGAAGTTGACATTGGAAGCATGGCTTGTCCAGGCCGGCCTGAAGTTGACATTGAAACTCGCACTGGTTATGCGTAGAAAGCAAGGCTTGCATTCGTGTGCACATCATGGCATACTTTCATTGTGTGGGGCCACGGGTCATGCCTGTGTGCTCACACACACACAACACACACGGATGCGCACACACACACACACACACACACACACGTACACACAACACACACGGATGCGCACACACACACACAAACACACACGGACACACACAGACACACAAACACACACACAAACACACACGGACACACACACAGACACACACACACGGACACACACACACACGTACACACACGGACGCAGACTGAAGCCATGGAACGCATGATCTTGGACGAAATAGGGACAGGGGGCTTTGTGACTGAGGACTTTGAAATCTTGCAGCAACTGGGGCGAATCGGCACGCAAGAGGTGGGGGGTTCAGTGTGACTTGTTTCCTGCTGTGCTTGGGGCGAATCGGCACGCAATAGGTGGGGTGTTCAGTGTGACTTGTTTCCTGCTGTGCTGTGTGGGCCTGAGTGGTTGAGCGGTGTGAGCAGGAGTGGTCCTGAGCGGTTGAGCGGTGTGAGCAGGAGTGGTCCTGAGCGGTTGAGCGGTGTGAGCAGGAAGAGGGACAAGACAGGTGGAGATGTTGTATGCAGAACATGGTGCAGATTTAAATAGCAGCTGCAGCTACTGGGGCGAATCGGCACCCAAGAAAGAAATCCAGTGTGACTTGCTTTCTGATGTGCTGTGTGGGCCTGAGTGGTTGAGCGGTGTGAGCAGGAGTGGTCCTGAGCAGTGTGAGCGGTGTGAGCAGGAAGAGGGACAAGACAGGTGGAGATGTATGCAGAACATGGTGTAGATTCAAATAGCAGCTGCAGCTACTGGGGCAAATCGGCACCCAAGAAATGAAATCCAGTGTGACTTGCTTTCTGATGTGCTGTGTGGTTTTGAGTGATTGAGCGGGTGTGAACGGCAAGAAGGACAATAAAGGTACAGGTGCAGATCACTGTGTGAAGTTTTGAACGTGATGGTTGGGGCAATTGGCGCACCCAAGAGGTGAGACCCAGCGTGACACACTGTATATGTGAACTGCGTGGTAGGATGTGAGGTTGCACGGTCTTGCTAGGCGGTCAGTAGCTGTTTTGCATCAACTGTTGGGTGCATTTGCACATCACAAGTATGCAAGTATGTAAGGGCATGATCTGGTTCACCACGCTGTTGTGCATCAACTGTTGGGTGCGTTTGCACATCACTGGTAGGTAAGGGCATGATCTGGTTCACCACGCTGATGTGCAGCTGTTGGGTGTGTTTGCCCATCACAGGTAAGTAAGGGCATGATCTGGTTCACTGCGCTGATGCACAGCTGTTGGGTGCGTTTGCACATCACCGGTAGGTAAGGGCATGATCTGGTTCATTGCACTGATGTACAGCTGTTGGGTGTGTTTGCACATCACTGGTAGGTAAGGGCATGATCTGGTTCACCACGCTGATGTGCAGCTGTTGGGTGTGTTTGCACATCACTGATAAGTAAGGGCTTGATCTGGTTCACCACGCTGATGTGCAGCTGTTAGGTATGTTTGCATATCACAGGTAAGTTTGGGCATGATCTGGTTCACCACGCTGATGTGCAGCTGTTGGGTTTGTTTGCATATCACAGGTAAGTTTGGGCTTGATCTGGTTCACCACGCTGATGTGCAGCTGTTGGGTGAAC
>Ga0307974_1001820_pt1 | contig 14927 bp, 22 predicted proteins | sample OrgLakmetagen784_FD_201812 | JGI IMG/M metagenome (GOLD analysis project Ga0307974, IMG submission 201812) | Saline water microbial communities from Organic Lake, Antarctica - #784 | ecosystem: Environmental > Aquatic > Non-marine Saline and Alkaline > Saline | place: Antarctica: Organic Lake... | reverse complement strand
GAGGTGACGAAAGCTTCTTCAAGCAGTTCGCCCTATGAAGTTCGAATCGACTTCGAACTGAACCCAGAGGAACGAACGTTGGCTTCGATCCAGAATGTAACAGCGCTAAGTGTAGTACCGACAGTAGAACCTTAGGCTGTGAATGGAACGCGGGAGGACACGGGCCCCAAGCTCGCCCGTGTCTGTGAGCTGCTGCCTAGCAGAGAAATCAGGAAATTGTGTAATTTCTAATATATTAACTCTGCCGAAATCCAGCTCCCCAGGGATAAATATCCCCTCCTTGCGGTAAGGATTTAGGCTAACTAACTCCAGTACCACACATGTAACAATACTTGTTACAGATATAAAAGACAAGCGTCATGTGCCTGTTGAGAAAGTGGTGTTTTAAGTGAGCGCGTGGCAACGCATACGTATACGTGCACGTACGTGGCCTCACCCTCGGTTTTACGATGTACGCAATGCAAGGTTCTAAAATCTAGGCCACACACACATTGGCATTCCTGAATAGTTGTGTGGAGCAAGGCGACGGTGGTCTAATCTCCTGGGGTGCAATAAGCTGAGTCTGAAAAGTAGGAAACGATGACATAACCAGCTCAAACGGACAACACAGGCGTACTCCTGAGGGTTGGAAAGGTGGGGTAATATGCGTGCTACACGTCCACTGCGTCTATGCAGGCCGTTCTGAGCACCATGCTATGCATGCTGCAAATCGACCAGATGCTCACCAAGCATACACAGACCAAATGGCACGACACCGACACATTGTGTGCATTCCTGGTGGCAAAAGACATGACCTAGGGTGACAGGGAGGTGCCGGAACGGGCAATTCAGGGGTGCTTGCGGTGCAAGCGCGCTCGAACAGACAAAGCAAAAGCGTTCCTTGCGTGCGCAGGTGCAAAACCGGACAAAACGAACACCACACACACACACACACACACACACACACACACACACGTTCCTGAGAGTTGAAAACACGGGATAGAAAGTGTGTGTCGCGTCCATCGGGGCTGCGTGAGTGAATAACGGTCACCATGCTGTGCGTGCTGCAATTGCATGTCGTCGCGATACACATTTGAATGGTGCACAACCGACGCTTTGTGTGTAATCCTAGGAGTCCAGGAAACCGATCCCGCAGTAGGCAGAATCAGACTGCCATGACCAAACCCCTCAAAGCCCTTTCCTCTCCTTCTCTCCTCCTCTCACCTGTGCCTTGACACACCCAGCAGTAGCACATGGCTGACACTGGCACATTGTTGGCTGGACTGGAAACCGGAAACAGCATCCTGAAATGTGCGCGTGCGTGTACACTCCTCTACGTGTGCACGTGCGTGCGTGCGTGCGTGCGTGCGTGCGTGCGTGCGTGCGGCCAAGCTGAAAACAGAAACATGCAATTCACACAGACTGGGGAGTGCCAAAACCGACACAGGGTACTGCAACTATTGGGAGGACCTCAGACCGCTGGTCAATATTAAGCCAGCTCCAAATTCTTTCTGAAACAATTATAACCAGTTTTTAGATAGATCAAGCCCTACAAAAGGGACCATGCGGTGCCAATTGAATTGCATACACTGACATAGGCAGTGCAGATTATCTGACAAAACAGGGCCTAGATCTGAGAAAACTTGCCAACAAAACACTGCCTTTTTGGTTGCTACCAAACCTAATAAAACGTGCTTTGAAAGCCTCTTCTCGTCCTGATGCTATCCTATTTTTACCTTATACTGGGTGCTCTTCTCAGGTGGCCATCCGCAACTCAGATTTTCAGCAGCTTGCTTAAGACAAGAAACTGAATCCAGTGGCAGGTTCACCTGATCAAGTTTAAATTTTGTGGAAGACACTAGGCCTGATCCTTAATTTTATGAAGCAAAAGCACAGCACAGCGTGCTTGTCACTAACCTACTCTAAGGACAGGGAAGTCAAGCCCCGTGTGATCCTCGTTGGAGTAATATGGACTATTCACGATAACCATACAGACAAAACTGTGGCAGACCTCAATCTTAATTACCATAAGATTAAATAAGCACATATATACTGAATGAACTCTCCATCAGACATGCATCTACGCTCATAAAAACAAGATATGCACTGCAATATAACACAAGCAACAACAGTCATAGTGTGGGTCTGGGTGCCACGGCACACAACCCCTCTGACCCACACTAATTTTTTCTCTTGTGTGTTTGCGCGGTGGAAGGCTGCCTGGTGCGGGCACCTACGTAACCCCCTCCCTTAATCACGCTGGCTGTGTCATCACTACCAGCGGAGTCTATTCTTTTCTTACTATCCGTTACCATATTTAAGGATGATAATGGCCAAAGTCCAAGTGGTCACCCCTTCGTGGTGGTCCCTAGAAACGTGTATCGGTGTACGGCCGAACTCACTTGGCACATGTGTAACTTGCATACACATGTATTTCAGGCAGCAAAAAACGGTATTTTGACACCAATAACAGAAACTAGTTGGTTCCTCTCCCTCAGCCCGACCCCTCAGCAGCAGCAGCAAGGAAGGCTATGAATTAAAAACTTATCACCGAGAGACTATCTGATTCAATTCAAAGCCTCCAATTTTTTAAACAGAAATAAGGATTCAGACCTAGGGGTAATACACGTTTACAGACTCTGTACAAAACCTTTGTGAATAACCTGTAAATAAACTGGGGTTATTATTTACAGCAGGACAGCCTATGTTGCCAGAAGGATAAAAGCCAGATTGCAGAGGTCACATCCGGATGATGCTATACGAATCTCCAGCATCATGGTGTGCAGACATAGCAACGCCACATCACCATAACACGCAGCGGCACTGGATGGCGCTGTGCAAAACGGGAAATCAATATGCAGGCAAGCACAGCAACACCCCAACACCTGTGTGTAAAATGTGTGTGTAAATAACCCCACAATATGTGTGTGTAAATAACCCCCCGTGGCCAGCCATTTTCAGGCGCCACGGCCTTCCCACACCTGGTGATGCTCCGCAAATCAGGCCTGCTGCTTTATGATATCCAAGCAGAGATAGAAACACTTCAAAGAAATTTCTGAAACATGTAAAGCGTTCAGGAATTTCCAACATCTTCGGGTGATGGCCAAATTCACCCCTTAAGGGCACTTTTCACACACTGCACCTCAACTTCTAATTGTTTTTTTGTTTGAATCAGTAGATTTCACTGATTCGATTGACATTTTTAAAGCGGGGGGTTGTCCCGAACACACCCGCCCAGCGGTTCAGCACTTACGAAAATTGAGCTCCCAGGCCCAAAATTGAACTTCATGGAATTATCTAAAATTTTGTGTGTTGGGAAATAAGGGTATTTTGAAAACATCTGCAAGCTCAGATTTATGTATTTTGGACAATTTGGTGTTGTGCAGGCTGAGCTGCCTGTTCTGGGCCCTTGAAAAGCACCCTAAATGGCCAAAAATTTGCACTCCTTGAAACTTTGTGTGTTGGGTATTAGGAGTGTTCTAAGATCATCTGCAAGCTCAGATTTATGTAGTTTGGTCCTACTGATGTTTTGCAGGCTGAGCTGCCTGTTCTGGGCCCTTGAAAAGCACCCTAAATGGCCAAAAGTTTGCACTCCACACATATTTGAAACTTTGTGTGTTGGGTATAAGGGGTATTTTAAGATCATCTGCAAGCTCAGATTTAGGTAATTGGGTCCTACTGGTGTTTTGCAGGCTGAGCTGCCTGTCCTGGGCCTCTAAACGGGCCTAAAACTTTGTGTGTTGGGTATTAATGGTTGTTTTCCTTTGCTTTCACACTGCACATCACACAGTTCTGCGGCTTATTATAAAATGTAATAACAAAATTGGCCAAAGACCACAGTCAGTAAAAAGAAGGCAATACATGTTTCTCAATCAATTTAGGTCTGCAATCTCAAATGCAATGCAAGAAATGGGCAACATAATTTGGCGAGCTTTCTCACAGATGAACTCTTTCACTCTGCCATCAACAGTAGCCATGTTCACAGCACAATCATCATCCAGGTTATGGCCCGTGTGTGTTAAATTTATAATGACTTCGACGGCAGTAAATTAAGGGAGGGGCTCAGCTTCAACATCTTGGCCTTTTGCACTTGAGGAATCTTTAAATTCGTCAGCATATTTAGGATGAAGACAGGCCTTTATGCTTGCAGCACAACCACATCCCTTAATACTGGCAGCAAACTCACTACTGGCAGCACCCTGCTTTTCCCAAGGGGCTTTGCCATGCCGCCTGCAAATATATGCAAACAGCTTTTAGAGGGGTCTGAATATTTATAGAAGAGGTGGCTACACTTACTACAAGCCAAAAGGAAGTCACATCAGCCCATCACCTGCAGTAATACAGCTTGTTGGCCATGCTGCCTTTAACCTTTGTATTATGGGTGAAAAAGTCAGCGTTTGTGAAAGCTTCATATTCACTCATAAACAATTCAAAGGACTTCCAGTCTTTAACTACAGCATAAATGCTGCCATCAGGAAGGGCGTCAATTGAGGTCAGATCAGCACCGACAGACTGTACAGCTCGAAATTCAGTGACATGTTGTTGTAAAAGTGTGTAGTTAAGAGGAGGAGGAAAATGCTCCAGAAGTTCTGCCTTATAATCCCTCCAGAATGCACCAACTTGAACTGCAACAGTTGGAAGGAAAGAAAGAGGTTGCCACTTGTGTGTGTGTGTGTGTGTATGTGTGTGTGTGCGTGTGTGTGTGTGTGTGTGTGTGTGTGTGTGTGTGTGTGTGTGTGTGTGTGTGTGTGTGTGTGTGTGTGTGTGTGTGTATGTGTGTGAGTGTGTGTGTGAGAGAGAGGGCGACAGCTTCTGACAGGTAAATCACATGTTTCTCTTGTCCTCGATAGCACTAGTTTAAGCGCATTCCACGTTCAAAAAAAGCTCCCATCAACCTTAAGCTCTGCAAACGGTCCCTTTCATGAGCAGGCAGGGCAGAAATGTTCTCCTTGAATTTTCTGCTCATATGCTGCCCTTTCTTTTCCTGTGTATACAAGATGGGTGAATATGCATTGGATATGAAAGCTGCACCACCACCCACTTCCTCACTGGTCAGCTCATGGGAACTACCAAAGGGACCAGGAGCACTGAGCACTGCTGCCTTGCAAGAGTACATGTAGCTCCAAATATAGGCATAGAGAATGGCTACTTGCATGCCCAGAGGGCCAAAGCCGAGCCTCCCCATTTGTCAGGCAGACTGTCGACGCGCGCCAGAGGCTTAATCGATTAAGAAGCATTCCTGAATTAAACAAAAAAACAATTAAAAGTTGAGGTGCAGTGTGAAAAGTGCCCTTAAGGGGTGAATTTGGCCATCACCCAACATCTTCAGCTCCGCAAAACAGGCGTATCCTACCTACCTATGTTTTGTCGACTAATTCCTGACTGAAACCTGAATCGAACGAGAGAGCAGAGAGCAGGTCCTTCCAAATGTGTTGTTTTCAGGAATTATACGGGATATACGTAAAAATACCTAAACTTTTATTGTGCAAACGTTAGCTATCTGGAAGGAAGCATGGTACGTCCTTGAAGGCTGAGCAGCATGCACTGAACACGCAAGGCAAGGGATCCGTGTCCGCTTGTGTAATTTACTTCCCACTCTGTTGTTGCGCTGCTGCACCACGACGCAGGCAAGCAACAAGTTCTGGGCAGCCTCCAGCTCCGATGATGAGGATGACGACAAGAGGCAGCACAGTGAGGATGATGAGGAGAGCAGCTCAGGATCAAGCGGCTCGGATTCTGACAGCGGGAGCTCGGATACAGACAGCAGCAGCGATGACGATGGGAAGGGACCCTCAAAGTGCGTGCCTGGAGTTACAGTACACGGGAGGCAGTCCTGTATAGCCATATTATAGAACGGGGGACCGTCTATTGCCTTCCAGCTGGGCGGCTGAAGCAGGCTTTTTAAAGCGATGCGGGGTGGACGGTCTCACAAATTGTGTGTCGCAACGACGGCAGCCGATACAACCTGTTATTCCTGGAAGGGAGGAGAGCAGGGGAAAGGGTCTGGTGCTAGTTCTGCATGTGAACACGCACACCTGCACACTAAAAGAGCCCCCCTTTCCCCTTTTCACAGGTTCCTTGCTGGGTCCAGCGACTCAGACTCTGATGATGAAAGGAGGGTGGTGAAGAGTGCCAAGGACAAGTCTCTGGTGGATTTGGGAGCATGCTGTGAGGACATCAGGGTGAGAGGGAGACAGCTGGGATTCCACACGCGCGTACTCACCCGCACACAGCGCACTACATGCATTATTGCATGTGCACATGGGAACACACTCATGAAATACACATGCATGTGCATGCACACATGCCTATGCGCATACTACCGTGTGTATGTACTCGTCAGGAAATTTTGCACACTGCATACACGCGTACAAGCAGGTATAAACAAAACTGCCAAAAACATTCACACACACGCATAGTCATGCACGTGCACTGCCACATTACGATGAGTACCGGCGCACAAACTCACGACACTCACGCACAAGCGCATACAACATTTGACAGCATGCACACGTAACAGCACTAGAAGATGAAACAGGAAGCACAGACTATAGACACACATCCGTATGTATCATGCACTTGTGCCGGCATTCTCAGCTTCATGTTAACAAGTGAAACATGCGCTAGTAACAAATGAAGCTGAGCAGAGGCTTTTTCGGCACCGCCTTACTCGTTCGACACACAACCTTACCCCCCACCCCCATCCTGCCGCGCTGCAGAACAAGATGAAGATCAATGACTGGCTGTCCATCCAGTCCCTGTTTGACGAGCTCAACCGCCGCTTGGACAAGTACCAAAAGTACCAGGGCGTTGCAGTGCCTCGCATCTACATTCGCATGCTGGTGGAGCTGGACGATTTCCTGAACGACACCATGGCCAACAAGGACATCAAAAAGAAAATGTCTAGCACCAACGCCAAAGCTTTGAATGCCATGCGCCAGCGCTTGAAGAAGCACATCCCTGCGTTTGCTGAGCAAGTGGAGAAGTACAAGGAGAGCCCGGAGAGCACGGATGAGGAGGAGGAAGATGAAGAGGACGGCAAGGAGGAGGGCAAGGCCGACGAGGACGACAAGAAGCAGGTGAGCAGGGGCCCCTCTCGTTGTGTTGTGTACGTTCGTGCATGTTCCTGTGGGCGCACATTGGGTTTGGGGTTATGAGGTACGGGAGTGAGCGCTGCTTGCATGCATGTGCACACACCTCACAGAGGCTACGTACACCTCTTTCTCTCTCTCTCTCTCTCTCCCTCTCTCTTTCTCTCTCTCTTTCTCTCTCTCTCTCTCTCTCTCTCTCTCTCTCCCTCTTTCTCTCTCTCTCTCTCTCTCTCTCTCTCTCTCTTTCTCTCTCTCTCTCTCTCTCTCTCTCTCTCTGTCTGTCTCTCCTTCATTTTCTCTTTTTGTGTTATGTATGAATTGACTGGTAGACGCTCCAGTCTATCAGGTCCTTCACCCTTCTGCCACGGAGCCTAGACGTCTGCCTACCTGCGCACCTTAACTGTGACAACAACATGCCCACCCAACCCCGGTCTTCTCCTGCAGCAGGCCATGACCAAGAAGCTGGACAAGCTGATGACCATGGACCCCAAGGAGATCACCTTCGAGATGGTGCACAAGAAACTGATGGAGATTGTGTCCACCCGTGGCCGACGTGGCACTGACCGACAGGAGCAGGTCAGAAAAAGGGCTGGTTTTAGGGCACTACGTCTATTTGATGATCATGTTGGTGTCGTGGAAGGTTCCTTTAGGGCCAAAGCGAGCATGAAATAGACACATGCGCTTCGCTAAATTATCATAGGGTATTAAGCTACATGTTATCTGTCTTTGAACGATGAACGACGATCTTGCTTTTCAAGTGGAGATGATTGTGCACTTGATGGCAGAATTTCTGCTGTTTAAAGGTTAGAAGACTTGCATTAAAGTTGTCACTGCAGACACTGCAGTACACACACATTTGCACACTTATATGCACAAACATTCATACGCATATACACACATTCACACACACACAAACACACACACGCACACACACACACAGATGGAGATGCTGCAGTACCTCGTCACTGTGGCAAAGGGCCCTGCACAGCGTTTTGAGGTGCTAGGCCAGTTGGTCAGCAGCCTGTTTGACTCCAACCCCTCCCTGAACTCACACCTCAAGACCAGCGTGTGGAAGAAGTGCATCATTAACCTGCTGGAGATGATGAAGATCCTGCAGGACAACCCGCACATCAAGGTGGGTGTGAGGTCCAGGGTGCTTCTTTAGGTGTGTGAGGATTGTGGGGAGTGGAGCTGGGGGCGCATGTGATGTGGTCACTTTGAGGAGACAAGAATTACTGGATAAAAATTTCCTCTTCAGCGTGCAAGCCTTCCAATGGACAGTTAGATAAATCAGAGCAGGGCATGAGTACATTGTGAAAAGCAAAACACATACAGTAGTATGAATCACCATTGCACACAGCAAAAACGTAGACAACACACATCACTTGTGCAGGCATACTTGTACGCACCACACATACACACACATACACCACATCACATCACACACACACACACATCACGTACACACGCAGGTGGATGAGAGCCTGGACATGTCTGAGGATCGCAAGGAGGAAGCCACAGATGGCAGTGTAGTTAAGGTCTGGGGCAACCTTGTTGCGTTTGTGGAGCGCCTAGATGACGAGATGTTCAAAAGCCTGCAGGTGGGTGTCGCTACACTTGGCATTGTCTCTGCGTGCAACGGGGAGTAGAGATGGGACGCCCAGCACCACAGAAAAAGTGCACCTGCTGAAGCGACTTGTATAAGCGTTGCCTTGCAACATGTGCAGCACAATCTATCTTGACAGTTTTAGGAAGGAGAGAAAAAGTTTAAAAAAGGCATTCCTCAATTTTTTACTGTTTCCCACATCATGCCCCTCATTTGCGTAACCGGCTGCTGCTTCCAAGCCGCCTCTGACGTGCCTTTCGACGTCATGCAAATACTAACTGCGTATTATTAAGTACCATTAAAATGGTAGTGTGTACACAGTTTTTATATCTTTTAAATACTCATTCAAATTGTGATCAAGCAGGTCCTGCCACGTTAGCAGTTGAGCCTCCCTTCACGGCTTTTTACTCCTGCCTGGAAACTCCTGCAGGTCATCGACCCCCACACGCACGAGTACATGACGCGCCTGAAGGACGAGCCTGTGCTGCTGGCCCTGGCCCAAAAGGTGGCCGACTTCCTGCAGCGCAGCGGGGACATGCGCAACCTGGCCAAGGTGGGAATTTCCTGACTTTATTTCCTTCCTGACTTTATTTGTCCTTGGGCAAGGTTTTGTGCTGGTGTATGCAACATGTTTGCTAGGGTCGAACTGCATCTTGCTGGCTTTCTCGCCTGTTGAAGAAATGAGGCGCTTAATGTGATCACAAAGGCTGTGCTGAGAGAACTTCAGCGGTTTTAACCCGTTCGCGACAGACTTTTGCTATTATGGTGAGAAAGGCAAAGTCATGGAATAGGTAGGAAGCAATTGAGCAGAGCAGAAGCACGCAGCACACGTTGGTGGTCTGCACTCACCAGCCCTGTTGCCCTTGAGCAAGGTTGAACATGGACTCTGATGCTGCCACCTTTGAGCTAGGAGGTTGCTGTAAGTAAGTCCTGTGACCTCCATCATTCATGTTGAATGGGGTATGGGGTATGTGCTGAGTATGAGTGTTTGCCCCCTCTTTCCCCATCACACACACACACACACACACACACGCCACTAAATTTGCGCGCGCACGCACACCATCAGGTGACACTGCGCCTGGTGGAGCACTTTTATTTCAAGACCCAGGCCGTGTACAACGCCATGCGCAAGTTGACCATGCTGCAGCAGCAGGAGGCTGCTGCTGCCGCTGCCACCACCCCTGCTGAAGATGGAGAGGCGGTGGAGGAGCCAGACGAGGTGGTGGAAGTCAAGGTGAGCTTTTGAGTGAGGGTGGGACAGAGCGTGTAAATGGGGAAGAGGGCTGTTTGGGTGCCTTGCCATGTGCAGTGTACTGAGATAGAATTACAGAGGAGTGTATAGGGAGGACGAATAAGGGTGCGGAAGGGTGCTTTGGACTTACCCTATTAAATAGGTTGAAAGGTGTGTAGGAGACGCAGAAAGATGTGTGCCAAGGGGTGTTTCGGTGTAATATGAAAGGATTAGTAACATATTGACTGCACGTTGCATTTTTTAGATGCAGGTATGAAAGGACTTTAACAGTCCTGTAATATACATTAAGAGTCGTATACCTTTGGGGTTTACGATGAGTGCAGGGTTGTTCACCACAAAGGGGTCGGTCAAAAGTTTTGGTTTGCAAACTTTCACGCATTTTAACTAAACCTAAAAACGCCGCTCGCAAGCTACTAAAAGTTGGTCGAATTTTATGCCCTTTTTTCAAATTATAGGGCCCAAAATTGTAGTTAAAGATGCAGGGAAAAGCCTTAGATGGCCGTTAAACGTTGTGATATTTTGTATACAGATTAATCATCGTATTATATATTATTAAGACAATTCAAGCATGTTTTGGACGAGCATGACCACAGGCATCAGCAAATTCCTCTATCTTAAAATTGCACATTTAGCTGCTCAAACAGTTTGAGGATTCTAGAACTTTTGCACACTTTATCGAACCCTAGCTTTCAAGAAATTGAACTGAACAACCCACACCCGTCTGAACGTTGCCTGTTTACACTGTGTCCATGTTGTGTGTACAAAAGGCTACCCTGTATCGTAAGATTGTGAAGAGCATTCCTTGCAGTTCCAAGTTTGTGCCCTGTTGTACAACCGCCCTGATGGCCATCTGCTTCTAGTGGAGCAAGATAGTCATTGCTTCCTATGCACGTACACACAGGTGCCCTCCGACTACGTGATGGGCGAGGACTCGCACAGCGTGATGCAGTCGCTCGTCTCCGTGATATTCAAGCACGGGGATGAGCGCACCAAAGCGCGTGCCATGCTGTGCTCCATCTACCACAAGGCCATCCACGCCGACTTTTATGGCGCAAGGGATATGCTGCTCATGAGCCACCTGCAAGTGAGTGTGTGTGTGCGCGTGTGTGTGCATATTTGTGCTTGTGTGTATGCGTGTTCAGAAATGCATCATACGGTGTGTTCGTACAATGCCGTATTTCATACTTTAAGCATTTTCCTGTATTAAACAATTTCGGCCATGTCGTGCAATTGCATTTCTTGCCAAATTTCCTGCAAGATTTCTGCCCAGAAGCGGCGTTCCAACAAACTTGTATTGTCATAATGCATTTTACAATATGTTTGGAAGGAATTAACGACACTGTGGGTTAATTTGGGGCGTTTTGGGGTGAATCGGGTATCTGGGGTCAAGCTGGCACCCAAGTTTGCAGAAATGTGACTTTGTATTTTACACGTAGTTTGTGGTCTGCACAAATTTTACAATATTAAATGTCCCTGAAGTCCACATTACACCTTTTTTTTGTGTGTTTGTAGGTGAGTTATGCTTGTGTGTGTGTACTTGCACCAATATCTTGTTCAGATTTGCTTGGCAGGATTGAGATTATACAAAGTGATTAAAGGGCAAGATGTGGCAAAGGCTTGGCTCGTACTGCACCCAGAAAAGCGTCCCACATAGTCTGTCCAGCACATTGGTTTTTGATAAGATTGGGCCTCCTGTATACGACTGCTGCGGCCTGCCACATGCGAAGCCACCCTTTTGTTGCAACATGAACACAGGAATCCATTCAGCACATGGACATCAGCACCCAGATCTTGTACAACCGCGCGATGGCCCAGCTGGGCCTGTCTGCCTTCCGCAACGGCCTCGTAACAGAAGCCCACTCCTGCCTCAACGAGTTGTACGGTTCCAACCACATTAAAGAGCTGCTGGCTCAAGGTGTGTGTGTGGGAGGGGTGGGAGGGGGGTGCGTGTGTGTATGCGCATGTGTGTGTGCGTGCGTCTTTATATGTATGCAAGCTTGCATGCACAGTCCCGGATGTGCTTCGTGCATCTTGCCCTCCTTTTCAAGGACCTGTGTTGTAGCTGCTGTAAACGATTGCCTGACAGCAGCAGCCTTTCCGCAAAGCTCAGATTGTCCGCACTTATGACCAGCACTGTTTGGCTGTGTTTCCAGCTGTGAACCAAAACAGAGGTGCATTGATCGGAGCTGTGCTCGGTAGTGTCTCCAGGTGTTCAGTTGTTTGATTCGTTTGTAGCTCGCAGCTGATGAGGGTGCCGTCAATACAATGCAGTGCACTTGCCTGTTGTGCACAGGAATGCAAATGAGCAAGTACCAGGAGAAGACCCCTGACCAGGAGCTTGCAGAGAAGAGGCGGCAAATGCCTTTCCACATGCACATTAGGTGAGGGACACAGGTGGCACACTGGTGAGGCAGACAGGTGAGGCACACAGGTGAAGTCCCACCGGTGCTGTGGAGATGCACAGAGGCGAGGTCCCTCGCGAACAGTTCCATGTTTATGTGATGCTGCAGCTGCCTCGTCCGGTGCACGTGTGTGTGTTTGTGTGTGCCCCTGCAGCTATCGAGGAATGGCTGTGCAGCGATGCCCCCTGTGTGTGGGAATGTGTGTCTTTGTTATTATGAGTATATGTATGAAAGGGCAAGACGGTGTGCAAAATCGTGGCATACTTGGCATGACAATGCATCTTCTTTCATATTACTGCCCTTTTGTCAATATGAGCTAGCACTTACCTGCTCGGTCGCTGTCCTTTGTGGGTGGCACTTCAGCGTGAAGCCTTATCCTGCGCTTCCCCTTCTCTTGCAATCTTTGGTTTGTAAGTTTGCCATGCTACAATTATACGCTACCCAGCCTCTTAATCATGCTGGTCATATACTACGCTCGTGTGTGCAGCCTTGAGATGTTGGAAAGTGTGTGCCTCATTTGCGCCATGCTCCTGGAGGTGCCCTCCATGGCCGCCAACCCCCTCAACCCCAAGAAGCGCATCATCTCAAAAAGCTTCCATCGCATCTTGGACACACAAAACCGCCAGGTGTGTGCGTGCGTGAGTGTCTTGATTGTGTCACAGGCGCGTCCTTGTGTTGCGCGTGCGTGCGGTCTTCTTGCGTGCCCTCGTTAAAATGCCTGTATGTGCGTAATTACTGTGACTGCCGCATTGCACGTATCTATGCCCATTGCAAAGCTTAGGACCATACAGACTACTTTGGGGTGTATCTCTTATCCTACCACACATGGCATGCACACACATTTATGCTCACTTACAGGTGAGCACGTGTACTAACTCACACATACACACACGCACGTCTGCACAGATGTTCATTGGCCCCCCTGAAAATGTGCGAGACCACGTGATGGCCGCCACGCGTGCACTCATGCGTGGAGATTGGCGCAAGGCCCAGGAGTATGTGTCTTTGTTGACAGTGTGGAACCTGGTGCCCCAGAAGGTGAGCTTTGTGTGTGTCGCAATCTGGCGCGTGCAAAGTGCGCAGGCCACAGACCACACATGCACACGAGCGCTTGGCGCGAGGCGCTAGGACCACCAGGGCTTGTGCATTCTGGGCTACTGTCCTCAAACGGAAGCCACAGCATTGCAGGAGGAGGCAAACCTTTTCCTGTTCCTTGCGCGTGCGCGCAGGACGAACTACTGGGCATGATCCGATCCAAGCTGCAAGGTGAAGCCTTGCGCACATATCTGTTCAGCTTCAGCAGCCAGTACAACAGCTTATCGCTGGACCAGTTGTGCACCATGTTTGACTTGCCGGAGAAGAAGGTGTACAGGTGTGTGCCTGTTTGTATCTGTATTAAGCTCGTGTGTGTGCGGGCCTGCCTTGTGCAGAGACGCCCTTGACCTGTTTCTTAATTCAAAGCCAGCGAGGTTCTGCAGCAAACGGTTTGTGTGCACAATTTGTGTGTGAACTTGTTGACACCACTCACGCGTCTAGCCCCAGGGGATCAGCAACAGAGCTGGGTTGGGGCATTTTGTCTTCCGCGTATTGTTTCAAGTCCTTTATATTCAATGCTGTTGCTGCCTCTCTCTTCCTTTCTTTGCGCAAAAGCCTCCTCTCTACAGAGCATCTAATCGTGCTGGTGCCCTCCCTCCTTCCTTTCTTTGTGCAATTGCCTCCTCCTCACAGAGCATCTAATCGTGCTGGTGCCCTCCCTCCTTTTCTCTTGCCCCTGCGTGCAGCATCGTGAGCAAAATGATGATTGACAGCGAGCTGCAGGGCAGCTGGGATCAACCCACACGCACCATCGTCATGCACAACATGGATGCCAGCCGCATGCAGCAATTGGCCATGCAGTTCACAGACAAGGCCATGGTGCGTATGATTAAAAGTTTTGGCTTGTTTCCAAACTTTCATACTTGTAAAGTGGCCTTGGTGATGGTCTCAGACAAATGTTTGAGCAAATAGGCACCCACCACCTTTTGCACTTCCCCTCCTGTTGTGTTATCAGGCTCAGTGCACTTGACTTATTGTCAGGACGCTTTGCACGGCAGCTGAGAGCCATTTTACATGGATGGTGTGCATGACCAAAAGTCAGGACTACCTGACCTCCTGTGCTTGCACACACCTCTTGCCTTCGCGCTTGCATACACTCGTGCTTGAAGCCAAGCATTCAAACAAATGAACGCAATGTGGTTGGTTCCTTCAAGCAAGTATTAGTTATGAGTACACACAATGGCGCGTATTGCTCATGCCCTCAGGTGATGGTGGACCTGAATGAGCGTGCCCTAGCCTACCGCACTGGCGGCCTGCGCGACAACGATGACGAAGGTGCTGGTGGTCGAAGGCGTGGGCAGCAATGGGAGGGAGAGGAAGGCGCAGGTGGCATGGGAGGAGGCCGAGGAGGGGGTGGGCGTGGGCGTGGCCAACTGGGCATGGTGCGTGCCGGGGGCTTGTTGGGCGGACGAGGGGGCGCTGGGCTAGGGTACGACAACCGTGGGTATGGTGGGCGAGGCGGCATGGGCATGGCAGGCGGGCGAGGAGGGATGGGGGGAAGA
>Ga0307974_1001811_pt1 | contig 14950 bp, 8 predicted proteins | sample OrgLakmetagen784_FD_201812 | JGI IMG/M metagenome (GOLD analysis project Ga0307974, IMG submission 201812) | Saline water microbial communities from Organic Lake, Antarctica - #784 | ecosystem: Environmental > Aquatic > Non-marine Saline and Alkaline > Saline | place: Antarctica: Organic Lake... | reverse complement strand
AGCGGCCCCAAGTCCGGTCTGAAAGAGTTGCAAACACAAGGAGGAAAATTTTTAAGTCCAAAATTTAGCAAAAGCAAGGAATGGTGAGAAACAAGAGTACAGCGTGATGCGCTGTCTGGCAATTGACTGAATCAATAAAACAAAAGTGATGGAAAAGGACTTTCTCAGACCTGAAGGCAACTGATTCACTGCACGGGTCAGAAATACAACAACAAAACAAAGAGGCGACAAATCCACGGCCTCTTGGGCATGCAGTTAAAAGTTGGAATTCGGACATGGAACGAAATTGGCTATCAACAGAAACTACCGCACCGTTAAAAGGGCTAGTGAATTCTTTTTCTAAGAGGTTTAGTGGTTTCTTTTTCTAAGAGGGCTTAAGTGATCACTAATAGCTAGGGTTGGCCAGACCTGTATATGACCGTGTGTACGGTAGTTTCCCTGCCAAAAACACCATATACAAGTATGTATGTACAGTTCTGGCCAACCCTACTAATAGCCAAGCAAAAAGCAAAAAGTGCTGATGCTGCCCAGTCAGCATGCCATAAGGTGCAAAGCCGAACATGAAGGCAATTAAAGCGGCAATAAGATTGATGAGCAAGCTAGAAGTCGTTATATGCTTGCATATGTCAGTCATCGTACATTGTTTATGCATGCCAATTGGACATTGATGATTCAATCAAGTGTTGTTGTCAAGCCAGCAAAACAAGGCGACTTTGAAAGGCCAAATTTGAAATGCAAATGACCACCATTTTCTGAAATTCAAGGGCAGCACACAAACAGCCGACAAATCATCTTCATCAGAGCTTTCGCCACTCACTTCAGAGTAGGATGACCGCATGCTGCTCTTTTGCTGACCACACACACATCCAAGGGGGGTGCCCCAGATTCCTAATCGCCATGCACAATAAACTGATCCTTCAACTCTTTGCTGCCTGCAGGTGCATGCATGCATGCATGTATGTGTGTGTATGTGTGTGTGTGTGTGTGTGTGTGTGTGTGTGTGTGTGTGTGTGTGTGTGTGCGCGTGAGAGTGGGTGTGAGAGTGTGTGAGTGTGTGTGTGTGTGTGAGAGTGCGAGTGTGTGTGTGTGTGCGCGTGCGCGTGTGTGTGTGTGTGTGTGTGTGTGTGTGTGTGTGTGTGCGTGCGTGTGTGTGTGTGTGTGTGTGTGTGTGTGTGTGTGTGTGTGTGTGTGCGCGTGCGCGTGTGCACGTGCGCGTGCGCGTGTGCGTGTGCGCGTGTGTGTGCGCGTGTGTGCGCGTGCGTGTGTGCGTGCGTGTGTGCATGTGTGCATGTGTATATGTGTGTATGTGAATGTGTGTAAGTGTGTGCCTGTACCTTGATTGCTGTGCTTGAAATTTCGAGAAAATTGCCGTGGAAATGCGTCAATATGCTATTCACAGTGCTATTCATTTGTCTAAATTCGTGAAAATTATGTAATTCATAATGAGCTTCTCAACACTGACAAGATACGCCCTGTACCTGGCAGCCCTTTTAAATCCCATCACTGCATGGCTGATCATCCGCCTTCCCTGGGAGCCAGGTGATTTTTTAGCCATCATACAATGGATCCGGCAGGACCTGGACCTGGGCTTATTATTAGTAGCCTCACAATACTTGTATGCAATAATATCCAGTCCTGCTGACTTCTCAATGGTTTGCATGCGGCAGATGTCCAGTTTGGATTCCCAGAAGATAATGATGAGGAAGAGCCCATCCACCCAGCAGGTACCCAGCAGGTAGCAGATGCGGCAAGTAACGACGTCAGGCGCTCCACGCATAGCTTTTGCGTAAGAGAGGATGGCAGCCTGGATGCTTGGGTCTATCTTCCTCCGACAGCCAGCCGCCAAAGGCAGCCGCCAGTTATCGTTATGGCATCTGTAAGTTCAAGTTTGTCTCCGGAGACTGATGGAGGTGGTACTCCCCATCCAGCCGGCACCGTAGTAGAGTTGTACTTTTGCAGCACGTCTTGTACAAGCACACACTACAGGCCCTGTAGCCCGGGCTAATAAACGCGCCATCATCGTAATGTTTGCCGGGGGGACTTGAACTGTCTTGCTAATCTTCGGCACGTACTTGTTGCGCAGGGCCTCGGCATGACCAAGGATATTGGCTTACCAGAGTTTGCACACACCTTTGCACGGCATGGTGCGTGGGGGAATTTTTGAGCCCGCAAAAATGTTTTCTTCTGGGAACATGGTTCTTATAATCTAGTAGTTGGAACTCAGTAGCTTCAGGATTAAAAGAGAGCTTTTATCAAGTTCAAAGGCGGCAGCTGTGTCATTGACCAGTGCATCGATGAGTGCCATCCTCTGCCCATACCATGAACTCTCATGATCTGATCAGTGTTCGTCACCTAGGTCCTACACCGTTTTTGCTACATCTTGCAGGCTATGCTGTCTTCCTCTTTGATTACTTGGGATGGGGGGGCTCTGAGGGGAGCCCACGACAGGTTGTTGCTCCACGGCTGCACGTCCAAGACTACCTAGCAGCAGTCAAGCACATCCAGGCAAGTATGGCATCTAGTACCAGAGAGTTGCTTGATACGTTAAGTCCTTCTCACTTGCATTATAACTTATAACTTGTCTATGCGTCCATATTAGAAGTGCTCTTTCCAGCACTAATATCAACTCTCATCAGGAGCCGGTTTCAGGCTGAGCCTGCAAACCTCCTGACTCATGATCTTCACTGATTTTTGCCTCTAATGAGGGAGTTTTACTGTACCAAAGTGGCTCCTTTTCCTTAATTCCTGCGGGAAGTGGTTTTCACTGCCTGCGTAATTTTTTTTCTATTGCGCTTTCAAGGACATCTGTAAAAGTCACGCTCGTTTTTTGCCAGGGAGCTTGTGTAGGTGTCCGGCATTCCATCCTTGATCAATTCTTTTTTACATTTAACCCTGCATACTCAGTCGTCAAATGGCCTTGGCGGCGCTGTTGACCCCACCCGCATCATTCTTTGGGGCACCAGCTATAGCGGCGGTCATAGCTTGGCGTCTGCATCCACGCTCGGCAAGGAGGTTAGCGGGGTACGTTCAATCGGATTATTGTCACGTGAAATCCCTGATGATTTTCTGTGTCCAAGCGGGTTTTCTTCCGTACCAGTTTAATAAAGCAAGAGCGGATTTCCCTTGCTTATCTTTTTCAAGTGTGTGGGTTTTTTTACGCGAGCCCTTTGCCTCAAGGCTCAAACAAACGGGGAATCGACTTGACGTTCAATACATTGACCGCTGCCCCCTTGCCTTCCAGTAAGTCCTGTCCTGTCACCTAGTCCTACCTCAGGAAGTGCAAGTTGCCTGCTGAGACACCCCAGGCCAAGCACCCCCACCCCCACCTGCCTTCCTTCTTAATTGGCGCAGGTCATCGCTATGGAACCCTTTACTTCGCCATGGCTGATAGTGTTCTCTGTTCTGTACCTGAGATTCTGCCCGTTCTCAAAAGGCATCCCTGTCGAGGTGAGCAGTAGCGACTGAGTAGAGCAGTGAGAGTGAGCAGTGACGAAAAATTGAAAGCGCCACGCCCAATTAAAAGCGCCCCTGGCCACGCCCTAATTTCTTGCTAACAAGGGGTTATTAATTTAAAAAGGAATAAGAATTCCAGTGTTTCCAATGTTGTGTTGTGTGCTAGCACAACAAAGGTTGAACCTACGTAGCCTTCTGGCAATCCACTAGTAATACAAATCATACGCCATATCAATTTCTCTCTTCAGCTTAAGAAAAAGCAGACCGGACCATTTTGGAAATGTTTAGCTCTGGGCAAGTCTATAGCAAGCTTGCGAACTAAAAAATCCACGAGCAGGCTGCGCAAGAACAACTCTGGGGTGCGGGGTGAGGTGTTTCCAGAGTACTAAACCTCAATGAGGTTGACACATTTTCACGCTAAAGGTTGCCGAGATCTTCAGGTCAGTACTGACAGGAGATGGTTGCTCTGCTGGTGGATGGCAGTGCTTCTGAGGTGCTCCCTATGCCCCTCATTGCCCCCTGTCACTCCAGATAGCCCCCCTGTAAATAATCAATACTCAGAGCAAGTTTGAATTTGCGTGGGAATGCACACATGACAAGAAGCAGCGCCATTCAGCCTCGCAATTGGCTGCTGGTGCTTTCCTGCAGGTCACTCACCCTTCTGCCACCCCGGTGGCACCTCACTTGGCAGTGGAAGCCACAACAGGGGGGCTTGCTCCTCCCTCAGTCCCTGGAAAGTGCCCCAACGTGCAGCAGCAGCAGCAGACAAGACTGTGCCCTGTCTCTGCTACTCAGCTGGTGGATGGGCTGCAATTCCTCGCTTGGGAGGTCCTGTCTGCTGTTTCTTCTATGGTAGGGCTATTCTTTGGGTGCTGCACATTTTAACAGGGTTAGAACAGAATGCCTTTATTACGTGATACCAGGATCAGGAAAAGCAATAAAAACGGTAAACAAGGCCTCGGGATCAACTAGTCAATTTCTTCCGATATAATTAGGGCCTTTTCCTTAATTGATGCAGGGAGTGTTTTGCTGCCTGCATAGTTTTTCTTTTCCTTCCAGGGCTACTCGTCAACAAACAAGATCTGCTTGGATGGCCCCACATTAGGAAGTGCAAGTCCAGTGCTCCCCAACATTAGGAAGTGCCCCACAGTAGGCAGCAACATTTGGCAGTGCCCCACATTATTAGGAAGTGCTATTCCAGTGCTCCCCAACCAACAAAATAGTGCTCACCTACAATGTCCTCTCAACTGCAGATGACTCATTTTCTTGTCTGGCTTGTCTGGATCAATGTAGGTCCGTGGCCTCCGCTTGCTGTTGGTGGCAGTCTCAGATGTCTTACGTGGTTGGACTGGCCTACCAGCAGCTTACGTACCCATTGTGCACTCTACGAGCCAATTGCAAGCACGCCTCCGAAAAAAGCTGCTCGGTTTCATGTGTGCACCTCTGTCGTTAGGTACGGTGCTGCTTGCGCATGCAAGCAAGCATTAGTATTTTTGTATACATGTACTTCATAACCACAATGCGTCCCAGTTTGGGCACACCCGTGGGCTTGCGAGCATAAGTGTGACATTATTTGCTATTGTACACACTTCTTGTTTGATGAATTCACAGGGGTATTGACCGACAAGGATTATGTACAGATGATGGGCGCTGTGCCATCCACGGTGCGCCAGCACATTGCTTTTTTCACTGCTGCTGTTTCTAATTTGCTAATTTGTGTTAGGCTTAATGAGCATGAAAGTAAATAATAGGTGGTTAAGAATTTACGTGTGGCTTGCTTACAATTTGTGATATTTGTTTATCTTTGTTTGTGCTGTGCAAAATGCTCAAGAAGCTGCCAGGAACACTTTAATCACAATATGAAAACGAACTGAATTATATGTGCCTGCGCAGAGCAAGTGGAATAACGTGGCAGCTGCTCGAATGCTGTTCTTCTACCCCTCCTACCGTCCACTTAAACATGCTGCTCAGCTGCAGTGCCCTGTGCTCATGGTGAGTTTTGTTTGGTCATTTATGGGTAAAATATCAAGCTATTGTCATCATAGCTGCTCCCATCCCCCAAGTACAACTAATTTTGTCTGGCATCCCGGAGAAAAATGTTCCGGCTCCAGATATCCTGGTTTCAGGAAGCCTAAAGGCAGAAGCTTCTCTCTGTAATTTGCGTGTTGTCAGCGGTTCTGCAGTTCTGCATCTGATCCTGGCTCTGGCACTGAGCAGCTTTACATGCCTGTTGCTAGACTGTGCATATACTTTTTGGCTTGGGTGTTAGGACTCTCATTCAATGTCTTTTGAACCAGGTGCCAATCGCGATTGACTGCTAATTTTTTCTCCCACTTTTAGGTTACATAACACTTGCTGTCAAGTCAATTTCGTGATATCCTGCCATTTAGCATGTGTACACTGTCGCCACAGATTGCAGGAAGACATGACCTCCTCACACCTGAGCATTCGATCAGGTAAGCAAGTCTATGATTTGCTTGAGGATGCCAGTTTAAAGAATAGACTGCGCAGGTAGTGAAAGCCACGCCCCACGTTAATCAAACAAATAAGCCCCTTTAATACCGACAATTGTAACACTTTTCCTTCACCACAGAAAGGAAGGGGAATGAATGAGAAGCCAGTTCATTTGCAGTGGCTTTTTGAGCAAGTGTTCCACGCTTAGTACTGTGCAGGATCGCAACTTTAAACGCCCTTCTCAAACCAACTGAAATGCATAGCTTATTTGAAAGCAAGCGCCTGTGCCTGCAGCACTATGGCTTTGAGAGCCCCGTGCCTGTGCCTGCAGCACTATGGCTTTGAGAGCACAAGGTCGTGTTTCTTCTTTTACTGGAGGCTGGGGCATGGGCAAAGTACTTTAGGAATCACTGTTTACCAAACATTTGCTATCTAAATACCTATCATAATACATGCAGGAAGGCTGCAAAAATGCTCACGAGCCTTTCTGGGGTAGAGGTCGAGGTAGCTGCCCTTGATGGCACGCACATTTCACTGTACCGATCTCCAATGCTTATGTCCACCATGCTTCGATTCTTAGCCGACAAAGTACCTCTGTGATTGAATTTTGCCATCCCTCCTGTGATTCTTGGCGATGAAGTGGTTACTTGTAGAACCTACTTTTAGTACTGCACTTGGGCTTGCATTCGAAGGCTTGTGAGCATTTTTAGAGTGATTACACATTTTTGTAGAATTCATCTTTAGTAGTGTACATGGGCTTGCATTCAAAGGCTTGCATTCAAGAGCTTCAGTTTAATACATCTGGCCTTTGTATCTGCACCACAGTGTAGTTTGCTGCAGTTCCGGTTCTGGAATGATCAGCCAGTCCAGTAAAAAAGGGTTCAAATGTTGCTATTGCAACATCTCTTCACATCTGTTCCAGCAATGAATTTTGTGTAAAAATTGCTCAGATCACGCATATTTTTTGCTGTCAATTCTACTTTTTAGTGTTAACATTCATTTCCATCCAAAAGGTGTAAGAGCTAATAAATTACGAAGCTTCATGCCCATCTCAGAGTCCTGTTTCTGATACCTGTTGTAGGTGATGCCCTTCACCACGTTAATGATGCACTCACTCTCAGCTTTGAGCGAAGGTATAAGGGTTTCTGGTTGGTGGGCCGGGGGAGGGATGATCGACTTTACTCCTATCACGTCTCATGATAAAAGAAAAGAAAATTGTCACTGCGTACGGTACGCAGGCAGTGAAAACCACCCTTCATATTAAATTAGAAAAAAGAGCCACATCCTCTCAGCATGTGACTGACAGTAGATGCATCACCTCATACCACCTGGCTAAAAGTCAGGGCAGCCAAGTCCACCCCAAAAAGGGGAATCAATGACCCCCTCCTGAAATGCACATCTGAGATCAACCTGGTTGCCCCCCCTACCTTCTTTTATCGCTTCCAGCCTGCCTCTCTTGCTCCCTTTTTAATTATCAACTTTCAGTTCGTTTAAACCTTTGTAGTAGGGAGTTTGCTATCTCCCCTTGACCTATGTATTCGCCAACAACACTCTTTGAGGACCTCCGTATCTTTCTTTGCAGGTCTTCATAGCCTCCATATATTTCAGGCCCTGGTGATCTGGCACTATTTATGACCCAAATCAGGCACACTAACTCAAATCACAACCCTTTTGATTACAGTGACGGATCAAGTGCACTTGCATATACATTTAGGCCGGTAATCAAAACATCAGAACTGCAGCACATAGCTACTTCAATTCCCAGACCTGGGACCTTGAAACTTGCTCAAAACCACACACGTCCCCTTCTCCCGCCACGCACAATAGCAGCCAGATACCCATCAGAACTCCAAAGACGTGCCACTCAAAACATACCAGCACCATCAATACAAACTTTCCCTCCAGACGCCAATGCTCGGCCCAGGAAACGCACAACATACAACAACATACCCTACACGACCCCCTCTCAGACACAACACCATCCCACCACAACGATGCTAGCTGCCCCCCCATCACAAACCCCACGCTCACAACGCTACTCACAAAGAAGCTCCAACCTAACAAAAATAAGCCACGACTCTGTAGGCTCAATATCTATACCATACCTCAACCTGCCCCAAACTGCAGCCATTAATGATGAGCCAATATTGAATGTCTGTCAGAGTTCGCACCCACTACCCAGCTTGCCGCTCCCTCACAAAACCAGCCAACAAAATGTGCACGGCAGACACAATCTGCTCCCCCACATACTACTATAACGAGAAAACGCAGCCAGATAGTAAGCCAGCAAGATCACTTTAACAAGCAAAGCATATTCCGCTCCACGGAACATAGTGCCCAAAACCACTCAAGCTGCTGCTCACACTGATATTGCACGTGCATCCTGTGAAGTGTGCTCCTACCATCTAGGACTCAAATCACTGGATCTGCTCCCTCCCTTCAAGACATGTACATATGCAACGTCAGTAATCGTTCCTACCATTGGCAGTGCCTACTAAAAACCAACTGCTACATTGCCAACGAGCGAGAGGCTATCAACACCTATGACACATGGGCACATGGGCCTTCCCAGTTTGTGTTCACTTAATTGGAAATGAAAAGAAAGAACGGACCTCAAGATCTCTCGAAAGAGAGCCGGTGAAAGTCTTGTGGAACCCAACATGGGAGCCAGATTAAGCTGCAAAACACATGAAAGTTTTAGACGCAGCCTCCAAATTTACAAAGAGCATATCACGGCACCAAACCTACCGCAACCTGCACCAGACACACACCTTAATGATCTTCAAAAACAAGGGTTTCAGCCAACCATGAAAGAAGCTCCTACCAGCCCTATGACATCAAACTTCGGAACAAAGTCAGTTCTGACATCCAGTCCACCAACTCTCAAGCAGACATTGCAGCCACTGGGCGCTGCAAGTACTAGATCACTGACGTTGATCTCATGAAGCACCAAGGAAACGAAACTGAATTTCCTCAGATGACCCTATACTCCCAGAAGTGTACACTGCCACAGTAGCTTGCACCTACAACGTAGACAGATAATGCGAAGGCATGATCACCCCTGAGTGCTTCAACATTCTTCCAAGGGCTTGTGAAAAGGCAAAATACAGCGGCTTACATGACCATATCCACACACACCGAATCTTGCATCAGAACTCGTAGGCCTCATCACACGCAAAGATATTGTTACCTCCAAACATACAAGCCAAAGATTGAAAACTCGTTTTCAAGGATGCTTCCCCCCCACATCAAGAAAAAATGGCATCCCCCCTTGACCATGACCTCACACTTCCTCCATACTGGAGTGAACACCCAAGACATAAGGCCTCCGGGGCAAACTGCAACACCTTCTCCTCCAAGTTCACTGTTTTCTCTATTTGCCATCCCATTTACCATGAAAACACCATGTATTTAGCAGCAAGACATGCCGTTTACTATGCTGCCCTTAGCACAGAGGCAACAGCTACACTCATGTTTCTTCCCTCCTGGAATTAAAGGATGACCATAAATCCCTACACATCGCTCTACCGCAGATTCTTACCGCACATATGCAAATTCTTGGGCTTCATACCATCAGACCAACTTTACTGGACAGAATTTTCCAAACACACTTGGGAGATGCACATCATTGCCATATGGATTATTTAAGGCTGAAACTGCCTCAATGCTTGCAACAAGGACTGGCTAAAAGAGCTTGCCAAAGAAATCCCTGAGGCAAAGTGGGAAATCAATTACATTCATAATGACCCCTACCCCTCTGCACTTAGCACTGAAAAGATTCCTGGCCTTATTAAAGTAAAGAAACTATCCAGCGACCACCTTCATCAAACCCCTCAAGGCCCTCAAGTTAAAAATAGTACCCTGGACCCACCTCAGAGTTCTGACGAAGCAACCCAACACAGCTCCGACCCAAACCTGATCCACAAAGTACAAATTTGGCGGGACTGGACCTACACTGATGGCAGCCTTTAACAATACAAAGAAGGGCAAGACACAGGATCAGGTGTACACCGCCCTTGAGCATATCCTATTACGTGAACCTAAGAGGCGTAGGTATAACCAATACCATCTCACGTGCAGAGCTAGCAGCTACAGCAGCCGCAATCAATCACAGCTACTCCCATAAAGCCACAGGTAGCCTAACCTCAATGCACCTATTTAAGAAGCAGCTCTCACACCCAAACCTCCACCGCCACTACATCCAAGGAGATGTCCTCCAGTCCATTGCCAAAGCAATCCACCAGTCACCATCGCCCATTCATTTCCACAAAGTCAAATCCCACGCAGGTATTGTAGGCAATGAATATGCTGACGGTCTTGCTAGAAAATAATCACAACCTACTCTGACGTTGCAAATACCTCTATCAAAACAGCTGGCCCTGACAGAAATCCCTTCTACAACACCTACGGGCTTGCAAAAGATTATGAAGAATACCAAATCGTACAAAATCAACCAAACACAGCCCAGTCACCTACCTCAAGGCTTTGGTACCTATCCAATTACCATGACGCATTACCTTGACACACATGCACACCCTGCACAAACTAGGAAATGCCAATACCGTAGCAAACTACCATGAATACTACCAGACCCTTATTTAAAATGGCATTGCCTATGGAGCCGCTAGCAACGCTTACCTAACACATCCTATGTCGTGTCCCTGTTAAAACCAATTGCATCATTATGAAGTACAGAACAGGAACCCTCTACAACCAAAAGCGTGCGGCATGGTTTAAGCACTCAACAAACCTAACTTGCCCCCTTTGCCCTTAACTAGACAGTGCCCTGCATATCCTCTCTGGATGCCAACACACGCAAATAAGAATATGATCACTGAGAGACACAACTTAGCATGCAGCATGATCTTCGGAGCCATCAGCAAGACAGGCTCCCTAGGATTGTGCATTGTCTGCATTGGATATAGGTAGCAGCGAATGGCTGGGTATGCAAAATTTACAAATTCCCCTGAAACTAGGATTATACCAAAGTGGCTTTTTCCACCCTGCTTCTCAGGCAAAAACAGGTTTACCTCCGGATGCTGTATTGTTGGTTGCTCCCATCTCCGTGGAATTTAAAAAGCAACAGACTAGCAATGGAGGAGGGTGGGTTCTTAAAAGTGGCAGGGGGCAATTGAGGGGGACAGGGAGCACCTCAGCAGCACCGCCAGCCACTAGCAGATCCACCTTCCCCAGACAGCACCGACCCAAAGGTCTCAGCATTCTACAATGTGACATTCACCTCATTGAGATCAAGTACTGTGAGGACACTAGACCGTAGAATTAGCTGAATGCTGCGCAGGTACAACACAAAGGCCTCAGCTCCATCCTCCAAGGAGCCTCCGTTACCCTCCATACCATCCTTTTGGAAGTGGGTGGCACTATCTGCAACAATCACACGCTGGAGTCTTTTAAGGAGCTGGGTCTTGATTCTCAAAAAGTCAAGATACTTGCTTCCAAGCTGCATGTTCATTCTGTCAATTATGCTGCCAAACTTGTTCATACCAGACATGCCCTTTCTAGCACTATTATCAACATTCATCAGGAGACGGTTTCAGGTTAAGCCTGCAATTCTCCTGATCCTCACATACATTTTCTTTTTCCTATGGTGGAGGAATTTTAGGGTACCCGGTACCAGCGTGGCTCCTTTTCCTTGAATGTGGGGAGTGATTTGACTGCCTGCGTAGTTTTTTCTATTTCTTTTAATTAATTCGCTTAAGCTTTCTGTTTTATTCACAAATTCGTGGACCTGATCTCCTCTCCTCTTCTCGGGAAAGATGAGTTCCATTTGTCTAATTGCATTTTGTGCCCTGGCAAATATTCCAGGCATCTATCTTTCATCCAGTGAACATTATGGGTCTATAGAACCTTTCATCTGTGCGCATCGTGCGTGCACGCCTCGTGCCTTGGGGACTCTAAGGGCTTGAATTTCACACCATACAATTAGAAAGCCTTAAAACGCCAGTGATTGAGGGTTTCGACTTCAGGCACCTCGAGATTTGCGAGTTCCACTAAGATGCATTAGGGGGGATCTCAAAATTATTAAAGCAATCATAATATATAATTTACATATATAATAGCTCGCAACACCGCTGCCTATCGCCTCGCCTCGTTCTCGCAAGTGCTCGTGATCCCTCTCTCTTGCCAACTGAATAGGAGCAACACAGGTAGGCAGGGGACTTGATGGGGTAAGGTACATGCACCACGCATCAAAGCAGAATGCGAAGGAGCGGAGCACCACACGCAACGCGCCTGGAACCACCTTCCGCACACACATGCACACGCTGCATTCAACGCGCCTAATAATTCAGTGCAAGCATCTCAGCCAACATGTACGGCCCTCGACTCGTAAATTTTTGGTTGACATGGTCGTGACTTGACATTTCCGTTCAACTTTTTGTATTGAGATCCTGCTTTCTCCCCTTCAATGGACAGATTAGGCGCTGAGAATGGCTTCCCGCTCTATTGGCCTTTGCGGACCGGAGGGCTCGGGGGCGAGGTCCGTCGAGCACAAGAACAAGGTGTGTGTGTGTTTGCGCACAAGTGCTCGCTTTCCATAGTGGTGAAGGCCTTTATTTGCCAGTTGGCTTAGGGGGAGACGAACAGGAGGGTGGCAGACAGAAAATGCCCCTTCTTGACCATCTCATGCAAGCACATCCATTCCGCACACACGCACATACATATTGATTGAGCGGTTGTGCTGTCAAATCAACCCGCCCCAGGCTCTGTGTTTGCAGGCTGTTCTTGTAGGGAAGGAAGGGGGTGCAATAAGACTTCATTTCAACATCGCATCGCACCCAGTTGCAAGCATGTTTTAGGAGATATGTGCGCGGCTTACCTCTCAAGCTTCAAGGCTGGTGACTGGCAGGGGGAGGTACTCCCCCAGCCGTAGAGCCGCACTTCAGCAACGGGAATAGGTTTCAAGGCCCCTGCAATTTGTGCACAAGTAGAGCAGGCACACCCGCTCTCTTTATCTTGGAACAGAGCGGTGGGTTTTGCCACACACTCAACAATTAAGGCCACACACAGCCAATGAAGCGTGACCGAATGTGAACACGTGGCGGGCATAAGGCTCAACACAGCAAACTGGGTGGAGTGGGAGCAGGGAGGAGAAGGCCTTGGCCGATTCCTTGACAACGACAGGCACGCGCCCTCGCCTGTGTGCATCTGCTCGTGCATCCACAACCAGCTTCACATAAGGAAAATGATGCTAGTACACTTGCCGCACTGGTGCATGCCCCACATGCTCCCTGCTCAACGTACACGCACAGGGTCAACTCACCACCGGTTTTGGAGCAGGAAAGAACGAAGAGGATTGCCCTGACAATGTGGATGGTAGCAGTCCACAGGAAAGCACGACGCCCCTTCACTGCCGGAACTTCCTTCAGAATCTGGCTCAGGCAGACGTTAGCTGGTGCGTAGCACGGGTGAATGGTGTTTCAAGTGCACGCCAGCACACCTTTGCCTATGTCCCCTCAGACTGTGCGCTGTGTCTCAAACAAAGGAATGCTGGTTCACATTCTGTCCCCCAAATGACCCTGATGCTCATCCTTTATCCTCAAGAAATGCTTGTACATGCATGCGCTGCTCTCACACGCAATGTAAAAAGCGATGTTTGTGAAAAAGCGCACGCAGCAGCGCAAGATAGCTGTAGGCACGCACATGCGCGCACACACACACACACACACACACACACACACACACACACACACACACACACACACACAGACACGCACATACATACACGTACACACGTACGGACGTGATCACACACATAAACACACAAACACACACACATTCAACGCTCACTTGTATTACCTGCTCGCTCCTCACAACATACAGGGATGCACCTCCCCTGCCCACGCAGCAGCAGAGGCAGGATCACCAGCCGCAAGCCTTTGCCCAATCCCCCAAGCGTAGTGGTCATACGAAACCCAGGACCTCAGCTTCCTTGGCTGGAACGGGGTTAAGGGGGCGGAGCTTCAGCCCCATCCCCACGTCCCCCGGTGGGTGCATGCATGCTGCTGGCAGTGTGCATTGATGAGCAGCGGTGTATTCTTTTGCTGTCTCTTGCTGTCATCTCAAATCAAGGGCTCCCTGTCAGTGACTCAATTTGCAGAGGAGAGTGTTGCACAATCCAGCATACCCCAGCATAGTCTTTCATTCCAATTCACACTTTCTAGCTGATGTGCATTATCATCTTTGTGAGCAAGCAGCCGACAGCAAACAGCGTACTCTGATGTTTTACGATTAATGCTGGAGTGGGTACACTATTTACAGCTTCAATCCACTTTGATTACCCCCTTAAGGGTGTGGCAATAAATGAATGAGTATCTTGATTGCTTGAAGAAAACCATGGCATCGTTGTTTGCTGCACGGAATTCTTCCTCACAGATCTTGATGAGCTGCATGGAATAAAGTTCTTCCTCGCAGATCTTGATGAGTTGAAGTCGTGAGGGTAACTTGGGGGCGAGACATGCGTTCAATGCAGCAAAATCACATATCACACCATACCATCCTCTTATGAACGTCCTAAACACGTAAAAACTTATGATTATGTGTGTCCCTCTACGTGTGTGTTGCTTAAAAAGCATGGGCACGCGTGCCTGGGCTAAGCGCAAAACGTGTTTTCCAACGCTCTTGCCGAGCAGCAGATTTTTCCATTTACAAACCCATGCAGGTGCAGCAAAATTATGCATGGTTGGGATCGTCTAATACCATACAAATACACCATTTATAACCGTATGCATGTACGGATTGGCCAACCTTGCATTAATGTCCCTGATAACCATACCGCGCATACACCAAATGCTTATGTTTGTATGGGTTGCCCAAGCCTATGCATACTGCATCATTAAGGACAAACACCCCTGACGGAGCACACTACGCTTGAGCTCACATAATAAAGTTACTGCTCCTCCTAGACATGCACATGCATGTGCTCATGACTTCCGTGCATGCCTTCACAAATCTCACCCGCGTCACCTCCTCCCACAAATCTCCCCATGCACCAACGCAGGCCCCACCCCTACGACACCGCCCCCAC
>Ga0307974_1001806_pt1 | contig 14970 bp, 16 predicted proteins | sample OrgLakmetagen784_FD_201812 | JGI IMG/M metagenome (GOLD analysis project Ga0307974, IMG submission 201812) | Saline water microbial communities from Organic Lake, Antarctica - #784 | ecosystem: Environmental > Aquatic > Non-marine Saline and Alkaline > Saline | place: Antarctica: Organic Lake... | reverse complement strand
GGCCGGAGCAGATAGCAGCGGTTCAAAAGTGATAAAGGCTATCACAGCCTTAAGATTATACGATCATCACTTTCACGTAGGTGTTGACTTTGGATACCGCCTTTTTAAGATCCCGTCTTGTTTCTTCATAAGGACCGTTCGCGACCCAAGGGAATATGGCAAGGCAGCCAAGCGTAATCGCAGATGACAAGGCCAGATCCCCGAGAATGCCATGAGAAGAAAAACCCAACAAAAACGCGCCCAGTATTGGCTTCCAAACCTGCTTTCTCCGACCAGTAAGTAAGGCCACGGAGCATTCTTCATCCAAAAGACCGCTGAAACTATTAGTAGACATATTGATCCGAGCGGCGTCTGTCACAATGCTTAAACCGTTTACAATGGTCACGCTGCATATCTCGTCACCTGTTGCGAACTCAATATCTGAAATGGCGGGGCCCAGGGAGCTTTCTGTGCCATCGCTCCAGTTAACCCAGATCTCCTGATTCAATCTAGTGTGATACTGAAGAGGATTTGCTCGCGACTTAATGAACCGATGCCTGGTAGCCCTGACCACTCCGATTTTGCATTCAAACTGGATAGGGTCTGATTGAGTTTTCGTATTTTCGGTAAAAGTATGGGTTGTCATTGCCTACCTCATGTTCTTCTGCTTTTCATTAAACCTCTGTACTCACCTGCAACGAACACCGGGTCCTTTATCGATAGATCGCAAAGAGCCTTTATGAGTCCGTCGCCAGGGTCGTCAGGCGCTTTTATCTGGATTCGCTCGCCCGCCAGGGAATTACAACGCGCCCAGTCAAATATCCGATCCGCAGCCCTTTTAATTCCAGTTTGGGTCACTTCCTGAACAAGCTGAGTAGGGGGCGGCGTAAGGACGTCAGAAGCAATAAACTTTGGCGTTATTAGTAAGCCACACCTTTGGAGTAACTCAAGGTCCTCAAGGGTCGATTCGGGGTCAGAAGCAATAGCGAATCGCCTCATAAAAAAAGTTCCGAGATAGATCGCGGCGTTCCAGTCATCAGACCTGACCAGCACAGTTTTATAGAAAGGCTGAAACGGTAATACATTGAGATTGGTAAGAATGCCGACCCACGAATCGGCTTCACCTTCTCTATGGCCTTCACAAACCGTTAACTGGAGATCAAGCGCAGACTCCCAGAAAAACTGTCACCGTAAGGATTGATCTGACGTTTCATGGCTCACCCAAAGAGTTACAACCAAAACCGAATTTAAAAGGCGTTAAAACAAGTCACGTCCCGAAAACATACCCAGAACTAGAACCTTACGGCGCCCGGACAATTCGCGCTGGAAGCGAACTGCTCTCCAAAAAAAGCAATTTCCGTAAGGGTGCTGCACTAACGCAACCCTTAATCAATGAGTTCAAACTCAGGAGAAAAGTTATGATGAAACAAAATGGTGGTTTTACCCTTGTAGAGCTGGTCATGGTTATCGTTATCATTGGTATCCTGTCTGCATTCGCACTTCCACGCTTTGCCGATCTGGGAGGCGATGCCCGAGTAAGCGTTTTTGAAGGGGTTAACGGCTCCATTCGAACTGCTCTGGGCATTACTCACATGGCGTCCCAGGCAGAAGGCAATGCGAACACTTCAACTGCAACTGTTGACCTGGAAGGTGCCGAGGTCTCCCTGGCGTTCGGTTATCCGACCGTAGCCGATCTCGGTGATGCTGTGGATATCAGTGGTGACTCCGTAACCTACGACACTACTGCTGGCACGATGACCGTTGGGAGCTGCGTGGCAACTTACACAGCAGCGGCCGATGCGGATACAGCGGCTACCTACGAGGTAACTACCGCGCCCGTCGATGGCGATTGCTAAAGCCCTCGGGATGTAAGGCCCTCTTTTGAGGGCTTTTTTTTTGCGAATCTAAAAAGTGTGGGCCTGAAACCTACAACAGAAAACTAACGGCACCGAAAATGTGGGCCTGAAACCTACAACCTCGATTCGGGTTTCTAAGCGAGCCTGAACACCTGATTTCCTCTCTCAGACACCTTAAGTAGCGCTCCTATAGCCTACAAGGACAACCATGAGCGCTAAATAGGGGCCTGAAACCTACTACTTTTCCGCCAGAGGCACTTATTGCGGCCCTGAAACCTACTACTTTGAACCCGTGTCGAAGAATTAAGGCCCTGAAACCTACTACACCGCAATAATATATGGCGATCGCCTGCTGGAAGGCGTCTAAACATCTCTTCAAGGTAGCTATAAGGCCTTATTGCTCTCGAATTAGTCTTCTAAAGATCAGGAAATACTGCAAATTACACATCAGCATCTTGCCTGAAGTAATCCGTCGCAAAAATAAGGCCCTGAAACCTACTACTTTCACTGATCGTTATGGAAAATATCTACGGGCCCTAAGTGATTGAAACAAAATGTGTATTTTCAGATTCCCTTAGACAAAAAGTGGAACTTTCAGTAACGGTCGATCGATATAGGGCCCTGAAACCTACTACTTGAGACACTGGAACGCCTCTTCACGTAAAAACATGGCCCTGAAACCTACAACCACTGATGAAAATCAGAAACCTATGCAAAAAACCTCGAAACATTCCCTGAAACGCCAAACCATCAATAGATGGTAGCTATTTTACAGATCAAAAATATATCAAAAGCCTATCAAGAACGAGATGCGGCCCTGAAACCTACTACGTTGTGCCGAATGGAATGAGCTTGACTATTACGGCATGCCTGTTTTTGGCAAAATTGAACAAAAGATCGTCAGCTGGGAAGCTAATGACTCCGTTTTGTCTCCAGGACCGTAGAAAAACGAAAGATTTGTAACAGAAAGTGGTAGGTTTCAGGGCCCTATGTGGTAGGTTTCAGGCCCTCAATTGTTATTGATCAATAATTAGTCAAATACGTTGTAGGTCTCAGGGCCTTAAATGGTTTTTATTCTATATGGTCACTCAACGCATCGTTCTATATGCATATTCGGTCTGAAAAGCGGTAGAAACATCAAAAAATGCCTGTGGAAAACTCTCTATTTGCCAGATTCCGTAGTAGGTCTGAGGGCCCTATCTGATAGGTTTCAGGACCTTATCTAATAGGTTTGGCGGCTTTGCGTAGTAGGTTTCAGGTCCATATCTAATAGGTTTCAGGGCTTTAGTTTATAGCAAACTGCTTCAATACCAATGACTTGGGCCTGAAAAAAAGGCTCCCCCATGTAATCATGAGGTCTTTGTTACCCCGTTGGATACTGATACAAACAGTTCGCCAGTAACTCTGAGGCTTCCTAAAAGTGCAGATTGCGTAAGGCAATTTCTGGATGTATTGTTTTTCAAAATCTTTAAGTGCCAAACAGTGTTTATCGTTGCTGCGGATCGAGTATTAGTACAGGAAAAATAAAAACTGAAGGCTCATCAGAAACATCAAAAGCATTGAATCGAAAGGAAGTTATCTGATGACTGGAGTCTACAAAACCTTGTCTGCCAGGCTATGGGCCCGAAGTCTATGCATGTACGTTACTCGACAGCTCCAGGATTATTTTAAAAGACTTCTGGGAAGCGGTACGTCACAAAGCTCGGAGAAGTCTCGTTATTGGGGAGCCAGCATATGAACCTGTTAAAGAGCAAATGGTCGCTTTATGGCTGAACAACTACCTTTCGATCTAGCGCCAGCGGAAATTCAGCGGTCACTTTTTGAAATCCCGGCAAACAAAGGCCGACATCTCAAGAGCTACACGAACACTGCTCTGATGTGGGATCTTTTGCCTAAATTCGACATGTCCTCTTCGAAAATCCGATACTTTACCGATCTGTCGATGGATGAGCTCGTTCGGGTTGTGCCAGTAAAATATGGCTACTTTTTTGATGACTTAATGCTGGATGAGCAATTCGTCGATCTGCAGTTCCATATCACCCCTGCACTAATCAGACGTCGCGTGAAGACGGTTAATGAAGCTGGGCGCCGAGTGTTCTCCCGTAATGACGGTGGCAATTACGTTTATGAAAACTGCTACGTCTACCCTGGTATCAAAGAAGATAAAATCGAACAGGCGCTTATCTATCTGCTTTCGCATGGTTATGGACGATTCAAGGATCAAGAGACTGGCGTAAGCTTTACATTGAATCGAATCAAAGACGAACTCCACAAGACGGGTACCTCCTACAGTCTTGATGAGATCAAAGAATCGCTGGAAGTTCTCTCGAAAGCTCGCGGTGATCTGTATGGGATGGGAGACACCGGGAAGAAAATCTCTCTTATGCGATCCACCTACCTGTCAAATTTGCTTTTGGTAGAGCGCGACACGTATGAATCCAGCATGAGGTCGGGTGAAAAGAACCAAATACGTTGCTACGCCCAGTTCCATGCAGCTATTACGCATTCAATCGGTCGTGGCATTTTCAGGTTGAACCACTATCGGAAGCACCAACGACTGTCGAATCCGCTTGGTAGATACATGCATAAGCTTCTGCGTGTACGGTTTACGAATGCGTTCTCTACCGCAAAGCCGTTCGACTATTCCTTTAACCGGTTGATCGCGGAGTCAGGCCGCACTCACGCCAGTACGAAATCCAACAAACGATTGCTGGACGGTGGGATAGAGGATTTGATCGAATGCAAAATCATGGAACGAATTGATGTCGACAACATTCACGATCAAGATGACGGCCGTACTATTGTTGATCGGATTGTTCGCTTCTACCCTTCTCCAGAATTCATTGATGAGATGAAAAAGTCCAACGGATTGGAAGAGTACAAGAATGGCCAGAAAATGGACTATCGAAACACAAAAGAGCTTCAGGCTCGTGTAAACGATCTGGGAAAAGCTGGCTCCAAACTCACCGCAGAACTCAAAGAGATCGGCATTAACACCGATAAAGCACTGGAGTTGATAGAGCGTTTTGGCGAAGGTTACGTTCGTCACAATGTGCGGCATTTAAACTGGAAGAATGACTCCACCACAAAGATACAGAACCCGGCCGGATATCTTATAAAAGCGCTCGAAGATGGTTACATTGATCAGAGCAATGCACTTATCGAAGGCGGTAAAGTGGTGGATATAGAGGTCGACGGTACAACATTGGATAACTTGCCAGATCACATCAAAACCAGGGTGCTGGATGCATGGCCCACGTGGTCTTACTCGGACAAGCTTACGTTTAACAAAAATGGTTTAGCCACACCGTATATCCGCGAACTTCTTGGGCTGATGTAAAAAAGCCCTCAAGAGAGGGCTGGATTCAACGTTTGCAACCGCGACGACGACGCGAGCCTAATTCTTTCCTTTTCTTGATCAGTGGCTTGGCCATAGTGCTTAATATCCTCTAATGTCCTTCCACAACCTTGGCAGAAACCAAGCTCGCGGCTGTATTTACACGTCCGATTGCATGGGCTTTCTACGCTCATTATGGACTCCGTTTAGTCACTAAACTCAATAGAGCTACGGCCTCTAAAAAATTGGGTGGGGAGCCCTTATGAAAAGAGAGATTTTTGAGGTTATCAAGATGGGTGCACTGAGACTAAGCCTGGCGTTTCTGACAATGTTACTGGGAATAACGGGCTGTGGAGATCGTGATTTTGTTCATCCTTCATCAAAGCTACAGACCCAAGCTGAGGATATCCCTAATGCATTGAGAAAGCTGGAAGAGGAAGGCTCCCTCCCCAAACTTGATGAAACCGCTACCCTGCCAGGGATCGATCGGGATGGTGACGGAATACGCGATGATGTTGAAGCTCTCATCGAAGAGGAGAAGGTTTCTGAGTTTCAAAAAGAGAGCTTGAAAACGTTTGCTAGCGCGATGCAGCGCATCCAGACTGCAGAGGAAATGACCCCGGACATCGCAGTTGAAATCACAGATTCTTATAGCGCTGAACACTTTTGTTCGACTGCATTCAGTTCAAACATGGAAGAGATGCTTCAGCTCTACGATCAGCTAGAGGCATTCACTGCTAACACTCCACTTCGTGCGAAACGTTACATTGGCTACACCGTGGCCATGAATGGTAGAAAGATTAGCCTACCCTCCTCTGGTCGCTGTAGGGATGGAACTCAATGAGCTTCTCGGCATGAATGGCGTTGATCTACTCATTATCCCGCTGCGCGACTTCGGTATTTATTGGCACCCAACCTACGGAGTAAGAATGCCGTAGGTTTTTTTGCGGCGATTAGTCGTGAAAACACTCTGCTGCGGAACTACCCTTTGACACCAGGTCATCAAGATTAAACGCCTAACGTTGTTTGCTGATTACGGCAAAAAAGGAATTGCACCTGGTAACAGAGGTCCAGTTGTCATTGACAGGCCGTTTTCATTCGATTGATGACGCGCCTTTCACCAGAGAGGTATGGCAAACCATACTTGTCCATTACAGCGTCGAACTTCGCTAAAAACTCACAACGGTATTGCTTGTTTGGCGGCAGCCACTCTGAAGGACCCCGATCGCTCTTCGACTGGTTGGTCCCAGATTCAACCGCAAGTAAATTATCCCGGTCATTTGCAAAGCGCTCTTTTCGATCTGGCGACCACGCGTGTGCTCCTCGTTGATGCGCGTAGCTCAGAGAAACGATGTGGTCTATGTGGAGGTCAGATGCGTCAGTGTAGGCCCGTGCTGTGTAGGGATCGTACCACCGGCCTGAAGAAACTAGGCACTGACTGGAGTCTGTGAAAGATACACGGGTCGTTGATGTATCGATTAGCAGTTCATGACGTTCATCGACACAATCGCCGTCTTTATCGATCCAATGCCGATAAGCGTCCCGATCATAGACCTGGATATAGTCACGACCTTCCGCTTGCGCTTCTTTCATAGCCGCTTGGGCCGATGTTCCGACTTTAGCGCCCGGCCCTGAATAGCTCCGGGGCAATCGACCGCCTGTATCCAGGCAAGCAGCCAAAGACCCGTATTCGGTAAACGTTTTCGTGCGCTCATAGTAGGCACTATGCGTGTCGTGACAAATACCACTTTTCGACTTCTTAATGACCTCAGCGTATACGGGGGTAGCAGTGCAAACCGACGCTATGAGCAAAAACAAAAATGACTTCATATCTGTCTCCTGATATTTCTTTCAAACCTGGAACACTTACGGGGCAACAATAATTCGCAAGGCTTCACTTGCGTTTTGCGCTGAAACCATTTGTTTCAGTCGTACTGGGTGTCGGTTTCGGCCAAAACAGGGCGGAGTTTTCTCTACGAAATAAGCCTGTGCTGAACTTGCGACAAACTAGCGCAGCTAATCTTTAGGACAGATGGTTTTGGAGGGGTAATGGTATGGCATTGAGGCTGATCCAGCTGGCTGTTTAAAGCTTCAATGAGATAACCTTCAGTGTTTGCCCCAATAATGATGGCAAAAACCAAAAGAATCGGGAATCCCGTGCGCTCATCTACATCGTAACCCTGTCCCATAAAACGCTCCAATGAACTTCGATATGGAACTTACGACCCTGAGGTTTTTGGTATGGGCCATTTTAGGGCTTTGGAAGCGATGAAAATTGATGAGAAAGGAAATAGCTGGGAGCTGGATAAGAGGGATGGTTGATTATTTAGCGGGTTGAGCCGAGGTTCGAGGTTGTCGCGGATCAAAGCGAACTGTTGCTGATTCGATACCTTGCTCTCTTGCTTTGGTTTCGAGCCTTTCGACCTGAGGAGTTTTCCACCCACGACTTTCTTCGATTCGTGTTGCCAATTCCGCAGTGGCTGGTCCGAATCCAAGCTCAGATGCTGTTTCAAGATAAATAAGGTCTGACTGGTCGGTGTCATCCACTCCAAATAGGCTCTCACGCATTACATAAAGCGCATAGTACGATTCGGCGTGCCCGAGCTCTGCTGCTTGCGCAAAGTACCGTCTGGCCGTCTCAGGGACAGCCAGCATGCCTTCGCCATAGAAAGAAAGACGTCCAAGCGCGAAAAGCGAGTCCAGATGCCCCTTCTGAGCTGCCTTTTTACGCCATTTAACCGCTCGCTCGAAATTTTGCTCGAAGCCTATCCCTATTTCTAGCATTTCAGCCATACGAGCCATGGCGGGAATGTCCCCTGATGATGCGGCTTGCTCTATCCAGTAAGCAGCCCTGTGAAAGTCCTTTTCAATGTGGCGCCCATCGGAATAGAAGTATGAGAGGTTTGTCTGTGCTTCTGGGTGACCCATTTGGGCGGCTTGTTTTGTAAGCTCGACGCCCTGCTCTAATGCAGTAAACTCGAAAGCAGTTTTTGCATGGCGATAAGCCTCTTCTGCCTTATCCGAAACAGGTGCATTGCCTGCCAGTGAAGCGGAGCAAAAACTCAACATCACGATCAGACAAGTTGATGGTTTCAGTAGTCGCACAGCTATACCCTCTCTTAAACAGCTTTTCCAGGCGCTGGGACTATGTACTGAACCTGACCCTCAAGGAATGTCGTTTTAGTCCCGCAAGCCGAGCATTTGTAGACGATACCCTCGCGCCAATGTGCAGCCACATACGCCGAGAGTTCAGATTGTTTTTTGCACGCCTGACAAAGGAACTCATCGCCAACGTTAAAACAGGCACCTTCGTAAGCTACTTCGGCCATGAACCGTCTCCTTCTCAGTTTAATTGCCAGTAGCTTACGGTATCGCAAAGATTTGCAGAGAACGAAGTCTTGACGCTTGTCGCCCGAAATACTCTGCTGCCGCAAGAAACGCAACGTTTCTAATACCGGGGGCACGAAATGAGACTTGAACATATGGTGCATGACTAACTTCTCTTCTCAGCCAGCGAGTTTTGATGCAAACACCCCCGCATGGACATTGCCTGACTCAAGGCCCAACTGGTCAGATCCCTGCTAAGTATAAGCGGGGGGTAATTCGCACTGATTCCACAAGACGATAAAAAAATAGAGTACAGCCCCTAAGGAAAAAATTAAAACGGGGTAAAAATGCAATTCCAAAAAAGGCGCCCGTCGTAAGAGGTTGGCGGTGAAACTGGCGACGCTTTTCTGCAACTACGGCAGCAAGGCATTGCCCGATAACCGTAGGCGCTGCACGTACTCTTCGCATCAACAGCTCATGCGTGCAGCGCCCCCTATTTAGTCATTTCAAGCCATCAAGACACGCGTAAGAACCAGATGTTTGATCAAATTGAGTGTGAGAAAATCGCGTTCAAACTAAAGGCAGCGTTTGCACCGCACGAGCTTCAACGCATCGAACTGTGTCCAGATAGTCTGAGAGCCTAGTGATGACAACGTGAGCAAGCCCGAATCAGAAATAATTGTTGATTTTCATCATACATTTGAAGGCTTCATTGAAGTGAAGAGAAGCGTTCCATCAGACGTTGTGACGCGTGGGAAGGATTTCGTCTTGGATTACGTATGGGGTCTCATTCTGTTTGAGGACCCTCACGCTACAAGCATCGATTTAAAAGAAGCCCCGTCTAGCTCCTGATCTGATCAGGCCCGACCCTATCCCCTGGTTACCCCTTTAATAACGCGCTTACCGTAGTGATTCCGAGTTTTAAATGGAGATCACTATGTTTGAAAAAGCGATTAACGATATAAAAGACCTTCCGAAATACGATGAAGTTTTCTGGCAGTTTGGACCTATGGACGGTGGATGCCTCATCTTTGCCAAAGCAATGCTTTTGGCGTTCGGTCCTGGCAAGCTAGCTCGGATTACCCGACAGATAGGGGACAATGAAAACTGGTATTCCCAGACCGAACATTACGGGGTTGTACTGGGGGATTGGATCTATGATGCAGAAGGCGCCTATCCTACGCCAACGGCATGGGTAGAGCGCTTTGCTGAGGCGGAATTACTTCCAGTCAAACGGCTGGGTGTCGCGGTCGGGTTTGACGAAGATTCACAGATTACCGACGATGCCGCTTCATCCAAGATGCTTGCGAAGCTGCTTGCAGAATCTATCGGAAAGGTTGCATGACAAAAGCCCTCATTTGAGGGCTTTTTTTGTTTCTATGGAAACCACGCAGAGAACTTCTCGCTATCTCCTGGAGACCACCACTATAGAGGTAGCTGCTTCGAGAACTGGCAATTATTGCCGTCTGAATCACAGAGGTCGAAATAAAGGTCGTCGTTATCAGGGTCAATATTCTGTACCAGGAAAACAGGGTTCTCTGACAGAGTTACCTCCTCCGTAGTCGAGCCTGGATTCTTGAATACAGCGTAATGACTGCTGCCGTTAAGATCGATGTTACTGGCCAGGACCTCATAAAGCGAATCAAACCTCAAACCTGACGGTTCGTTTTGTAAATAAGTCGACCTCTCACAACGCTCTGGGCTATTGAGAGCCAGGCGCAGATCCGGGCGCTGATCATCAAGCCTATTTCGAATGACCTCAAGAGCAGCGTCTGCATCAGCAATACCGCCAACCTCTTCCTGATTGTCAGGGTCCGTCTGCGACCGCATTGTCGCGGTAATAGTTTGCGCGACATCTGCACTGCTTATTCCAGGGAAAGCCTGCATCATCATTCCAGCGATACCTGCCACTACCGGCGCGGAAAAGCTTGTCCCGTATCGAAAAGCCGCAGAGCCGGGATCAGTTGTGATCGTGGCAACCTGGCTTCCAACGGCACTCACGTCCACTACAGTTCCATAATTTGAAAAACCTGAAACGGCGCCACTTATCCTCAAGCTGCCTACTGTAAGAACACCAGCGCAATTAGCCGGTGAATAACCTCCAGCGTCCGCGCTGTTGTTACCGGCAGAAGCCACTACCAAAATATCTTTGGATTGCGCAAAATCCACCGCCTCTTGCATGTAGGTCGGGCAGTTTAAAATCTCAGCAACTAGCGAGAGATTGATGACTCGAACAGGCTCACTGATCGAGGGTTCACCTGAAACGGAGCCTCCCGCCAGCCAGCGGATGCTTTGAGCCGCTTCAAAAAGGCTACCAGTCCCGCAGTTGAGCGCCCTGACAGCCACCAGCTCAGCATCCATGATACCTGCCGTACCAACACCGTTATTCCTCATTGAGGCTATAACGCCTGCTACACCGGTTCCATGGGTGCTGGTGCAGTCCTCGTTTTGGTCAACTTCCAGAAAGTTTGGGCCTACGACCCCTCCACCGAAGCTGGCAAAATTATAGCCTTCAGCGTACTCCAGATCCGGGTGTGTGATGAAGTCGCTATCAATAACGCCGACACGAACCGACTCCGTTTCTCTGGTGGTATTCAAATACGCGCTGATGATGTTTTGCGTGCCCGGATTCGAAGTCCCAGGCGCGTCCCATAGCCGCTGGCTGGAAAAGAACGGATCAGTTGGTGAATCTGTCGGGGTGTAGCTTTGCCGCTGCATTGTCGTCTCAAAATCTTCAACGACGGGTTCGCGCTTGATAATCACATCCTGTTCAGCGTTTTTGACGCCCTGCCTGTTTTTCATCTGCTTGATAAAGGCCCCTGCTTCATCTGCCTCAACCTCAAGGATGCGCTGGTTATTACCGACCGAAACACCCTGAGAGAAGACCACCCCGGACTCGTGAGTCACAATAACCCGGACAGTTTCCTGTTTGGGTTTTTCAACGCTTTCCTCAAGTGAAACGCTTTTCAGAGATTCGGCACCGACACTGGCCGACAGAAGACTGGCTATTGCAATCGAAATGCTTGTCTTGGTCATATCAAAGTACCTCACACTGTAATGCGTCACTGGAGCTTGTCTTAATCAGGTTCGATATCGGCGAGTAGCCCTCTGAGTAAGTAAACTCACCATCAACGAAGGAGCCAACGAAAATGTCGGATAGATACCGGCTGTACATGTTGGCTTCCGGGACGAACTGGATTGCGCCCTGGCTGACTGCAGGTACGAGAAGCTCGAAAAAAGAAGAGACCTGTGAGATTGACTGGGCCCCATAAATTGAATGACTTGAAAGTGCTGACTCAAAATTAGACATCGAAGCTTCCAGATCGGACTGCCCGATGGCCCCTTGCTGGTAATCCAGCAAATCCTCAGCCAACGTGGCGACCGTCATATTAAGAGTCGGGGCCGTGGATTGAGACTGAGGGTCGAACTGGGAAAGCCTTGCCGATTTCTCGGAGTAGTTGATTACGCCGTTAAGGTAGGCATAGTCGATAAAGAAGCGGATCAGGTCTCCATCTTGCGAGAGATTCACAAGATCATCGCCTTGAATGACCGCTGCATTGGCTTTCTCGACAAGGCCTTTTGCGTCATCATTTTCAGCAAGAAAACTGATCTGCTCAGTCAATACGGCGCCTGAAGATGCGATCACATTAAATAGGATTGTTACTGTGGTCGGCCGATCCACCTCAGGTACGATCAGCTCAATACCGTTTGAGCTCACATTGCCGATCTGAATTCCGATGTCAGGGACTTGCTGAATAGTAATCTCGTCAATCTCGGGGATAGTCCCCTTTAGAGTAAACGTGCTTCCATCAACTTCCGCCACATACTGGTCATTCAAAGAAAACACTGGACCAATGTCTTCAGGAGATTTTGACGACTGGCTCTCTGAAGAACTTCCGCCCCCTCCTCCGCATGCGCTCAGCGCCAAGGCGGCCATTAATGCTGAAGCCTTGTAGATCGAATTCATATAAGTCTCCTGATAATTGAACAGAAGACTTACGGTTTTTGGCGATTTTAGAAAAAGGGATTACGACGTTAGCTGGGTCAAGGTGATGGCACTCATTGGTCTTTTGACATCCTCGCCCACCAGTCACGCTGTGCGTGAATGGAAGGCGATTCCTCCTGCGAGACGCTCATGCCCGAGCGTAGCAATGTTCTTGGCCGCATTGATGTCGCGGTCGTGGTGGAGCGTGCCGCACTCCACGCAAGTCCATCGCCTTATTCCAAGACCCGCTCTACCTTTCGGACTGCTACTGGATATTGATCCGCAGCACGAACAGGCCTGGGTGGTATAGGCTTCGTTGATTTCTTAAAAAACCACGCCTGCGTGAGCGCATTTGTATTCCAGCATGGTTTTGAATGATGACCAGGACGCATCCAAGCTGGATTTTGCCAACTTGGTTTGCGTCATGGCTTTGGGGTTGACGTTTCCGACAAAGATCGCAGCGTTCCCATTCACGAGCTTGCGACTGAATTTGTGCAAGGCGTCTTTACGACGGTTGGCAATTTTGGTGTGAATGGCTTTGATTCGATGTTTCTTACGCGCCCGCTGGGCAACGGCGAGTTTTTGTTCCAGGGCGCGATACCAGCGTCCGGTCAGCTTTTCACCGTTCGAGCACGTCGCGGCGTTTTTGCAGCCCAGGTCGATTCCGACAGCGCCGGTTCCTGACGATTGCTCGACCGGAACCTCGACAACAACATTAAAAACCGACCCAGCTCAGCCAAGGCACGCTCTCGCAACTGCCGGTGACTGGATGCTGAAATTTCAGGAAGGGTCACACGATGAGTTACACCGGATGACGATTCATTAGTCGAGACCTCGTTTGTCTCGGGGTGAATCCTGCCTTCCAGGACAACATTAGCGCCCATCAAAGATTCGGATTGAGTCCAGAACACACGGTCCAGAACACGGGCAGCACTCCGCCTCAAATTAGGACGAAATCAGAAACCTCTCCGTTCCCTGCACAAGCTTCTGAATACTTCTGCTGCCGTAAGCTTTAAAAGACTTTGTTGCGAGTGAATGCAGATGCAAAAATTCTATGTAGTGTGGATTGGTCGTGAGCCCGGTATTTACACAAACTGGCCTGACTGCAACAGGCAAATAATCGGTTTTAAGGGCGCCAAATTTAAGTCGTTCACCGATCCTGACGAAGCTAAAGAAGCATTCAACAGCCCTCCTGCTGAAAAACAAGGTGTGGCGAGTTACCGGAAGGCCTCTATGGCGGAGCTCCTGGATGGCTTTAATTACGCCATTTTTTGCGACGGCGGCTGCTACCCAAACCCAGGCCCATCAGCAACAGGCATGGCTGTCTATGTTGATGGCGGATTTCAGCTTGGTTTCTACGGGTGCTTTCAGGAAAATGGGACTAACAACACAGCAGAGCTTTATGGGCTTCTCCAGGCGTTAGATTACGTCGACTATCTGGTCAATGATTGCGGGATCAACGAAAAGACAGTGATTTACTGTGACTCTCAATATTCGCTAAGGACGGTCGCCGAGTGGGCCTACGGTTGGGCTAAAAACGGCTGGAGAAAGAAAGACGACAAGCCCATACAGAACGTTTCGATGATTCGATCAGCTCACGAGGCCTACCTGGCACTGGAAGCTTTCGTGGTCTTACGACACGTAAAGGGACATGAAGGTACGGAAGGTAATGAGCTCGCAGACCAGTTGGCCACGACTGGACGCAAGACGAAACAGTATGGCTGGGCACAAGTTAATGATATGAGAAAAATCGCTTAGTCAGAATGCAAAACCCCTTTGAGTAAGGGGCCCGGATCAACGCCAGTTACGGATATACAGCCAGATTAAGAGGGCGCTGACCCCGACTGCACCTATGAAGATTACTGCTGCCGCCAAAGGGTCAACTGTCATCATGACCATCTCAATTTAACCGAGCGGTAGTAGTGATCAGGAAAAAACATCCATGAACACCAGCTTGACGGACTCGAATACATCCGACACGTCAGTGAAAAAATCTGGATAGTTGGTCGCAACCACAAAGCCTAACGTGAAGAAAATGGCCACTTCTATCAATTTAAACATCAAACACTCCCGTCAAAGGTTAACCCCACAACCGCCGTGGAAAATGTCTCATCAATTACGATGAGATAGCCCCAAAGACTGTCATTGCGCTTGTATTACTTACGGCAGAGAAGATATTGGAATTGGATCGAAAAGCCTTTATTGAAGGATTCAGTAGGCTGGAGTTGAGGCAATTTATATTATTGGTGCGTGCCTAAAGTCTTGAATAACACCTTCAGCCAAAAGTCCGGGGAGGCGTTCTGACCCATCTTCAATAAAGGCATGCGTCATCACTGGAAAAAAATCTTTTGGGTAATCATTGACATCCTCCCGCCACCAAACGCCTAAGCAGCGTTCTGGTGGGGGATTCCTACTGCTAGACGCTCATGCCCGAGCGCAAGGATGTTCTTGGCCGCGTTTACATCGCGGTCGTGAGTGACACCGCA
>Ga0307974_1001805_pt1 | contig 14973 bp, 18 predicted proteins | sample OrgLakmetagen784_FD_201812 | JGI IMG/M metagenome (GOLD analysis project Ga0307974, IMG submission 201812) | Saline water microbial communities from Organic Lake, Antarctica - #784 | ecosystem: Environmental > Aquatic > Non-marine Saline and Alkaline > Saline | place: Antarctica: Organic Lake... | reverse complement strand
TGCTTCATTTCGTATGCATCTCCTTTTGCTGGTAGCTTGTGCTTGTGGGTGTTAGTGTTTGCTTCATTACGTATGCATCTCCTTTTGCTGGTAGCTTGTGCTTGTGGGTGTTAGTGTTTGCTTCATTTCGTATGCATCTCCTTTTGCTGGTAGCTTGTGCTTGTGGGTATTAGTGTTTGCTTCATTTCATATGCATCTCCTTTTGCTGGTAGCGTGAGCTTGTGGGAATTAGTGTTTGCTTCATTTCATATGCATCTCCTTTTGCTGGTAGCTTGTGCTTGTGGGTGTTAATGTTTCCTTCACTTCGTATGCATCTCCTTTTGCTGGTAGCGGGCACCTTCTTCCTCTCAGCTTGCACAGCCAGAATGCCACGTGCCAGATGGTGGTGTGTATGCATGTTTTCTGCCAACCCTGTAAGTGTAGCGACCTATCAAACCAATCCAATCATTAGGGGTCCCCGATTTCTACATTAAAGTGGGAAGAGGACCACGCTGCCTGCCTTAAAGTGTGAAAAGGACCACGCTGCCTGCCTTAAAGTTCAATTTCTACATTAAAGTGTGAAAAGGACCACGCTGCCTGCCTTAAAATTCAATTTCTACATTAAAGTGTGAAAAGGACCACGCTGCCTGCCTTAAAGTTCAATTTCTACATTAAAGTGTGAAAAGGACCACGCTGCCTGCCTTAAAGTTCATGTTGAGTGTAACTCTGTGCTTTCTGCACAGGCAGGGTTGGTCAGATCCGGGTAATCAATTCATTATAACATAATATTGATGCAAGAGACCAGTGCAAGGAATTTCGGAATTTCAGAGATTAGTGCCGGACATCAGTGCAAGGATTTCCGTACATACGCTTACATCTGAGTATTAAGAGTTAGAGGCTGCCTCTTGGTAACCTTCGTCCTCACCTCCTCATCTTGTCTCCAACCTTTCTTAACGTATAGATTAAATGAAATCCAACCCAGTCTGCACCCTTTGCTTCTACCCCCCTCGTCCAAACCAAAATCCTGATCCTCCTACTGAATTTTGTTGAACTAATGCACAGTCTACCCCTTCTGCCTTCCTGCTTTTCACCCCCCCTCTCCACACCAAATTCTCACCCTCCACTTCCTCAAACTGAACCAACCCCTTCTGCCCTCTTTTGCTTTTAAACGCTCGAATCCACCGTACCAAAAGCTCACCCTTCATTCATTCACCCCGCTGCACAGCACGCCAGATGCTGCAGCTGGGCTTAGAGGACACGCTGCGTGTGCTACGGCCCAACAGATCACCAGATCTGCACCACCTCATCGACAGCACCCTCAGCATGCTGGCGCCCACACCTGGTGCTGCGTCCCCATCCCCATCAACATCATTACCATCATCATCATCGACAGCAGCAGCAGCAGCAGCAGCAGCAGGAGCAGGCACATTCCTCTCCCCCTCTATTCACACCGCCGGCGCACACTTCAATAGCAGCAGGCATGCATGCGGGAGTGCTGAATTTGTTCAGGGCCGCCCTTTGGGCACACACGCAGGGCCGCCATCTGCTGTGGTCTCCCCTCCTGCACACAGCCATTTAAGCGGTGGGTGTGGACACTCACGCACCAGCATTTGCTCTCAGCTCACACACCAGCATTTGCTTTCCGAAATCCCTTGTCATGCATGACCGCACACACGCAGGACCAGCCACCTGCCATTACAAACACCACTCTGCACCTCACCACGCACAAAAACACACACGCACACTCAACACACACTGCACTTACGCACTCACACACACGCACACACACGTACAGGTACAACCACAACCCTTCACCCGCCCCACACCATCAGCCGCCCGCTGGAACCCGAGTTTGTGTCAGCAGCAGCAGCAGCAGCGGCATCCACACCCCAACCTCCCTACACCCACGTCCTTCCCCTCACACCCACTCCCACACATATGCACGCGACCCATTCCAGTGTAGGCGGCCACCCTCATTCCGCTGTCAGTGTCAACAACCCCTCCCACCAAGATTTTAGCTTGCAGTATACACCGGACCACGCACACCCACAACACGCCTCGACCCCCTACATGGCTGGCTCCCCATACACTACCTCCACCAACCCCAACTCTGGCTTCACTGCCGCCACAGGCGTGATGGAAACTGCCCACGCACATGCAAGGGGCAGTGAAGCAGGGAGAGGAGGAGGAAGAAGTGGCATAGCAGGGAGGGAGCATCGAGGATGGGGCAGTGGGAGTGAATGGGATTTAGTGGGGGGGGGAGCCACACCGAACAGTGGCTACGTCGATGCTGGTTTTGGCAGTAGCAGTAATGCTGGGGGCAGCTCGTACGCTGTGCATGCTGTGGTCCCTGCCACGGCACAGCACGCGGGACAGCAGCAGCACTCCTCCCCGCACAAGCAGCAGCAGCAACAGCAGATACTGCAGCAGTACTACTCCCCGCACAAGCAGCAGCAGCAGCAGCAGCAGCAGCTGTCGGAGAATGCCCAGGCAGCGGTGAAACGGTTAAGGGCAGAGCGCGGGAGTGCAAATGGGGATGGGCATGCAATGGGTGTGTATTGGCTGTGTGTGTATGTGTGTGTGTGTGAGTGTGTGTGTGTGAGTGTGTGTGTGTGCGTGTGTGTGTGCTCGCGTATAACCTAGGTTGTGTGTATGAGTCACTTGTGTGTTGTATATGTGTGAAGTGCAAGTGCCTATTGGCCTGGCATGCAACACTATGTGCCTCAAATCGTTTATCGTATTCACGAATTAATGGTCCCCACTGTGCTTCAAGACAATCATGCAAACTGGTCGTCACTATTAAATGGTTTGAATTGTCTCATTTGCGGAATTGTGTTACGTCCAGCTTGCCACTCCCCGCATTTCAAATATTAATAGATCAGGTATACACAAAATCATCCCCTGGCTTTCAACACTCACAGATGTAGGAACAGGGTCCAGCCTTTCCTTGGCTTTCAATATTCATAGGTGAAAAAATAGGGTCCAGCTTGCCACCCCAGCCCACTGACTGGTTGTTACCTTCCGTGCCTCTGGGGGCGGGAGATGAGCAGTACCTGTTTGAGCTGGTGCTCAGGCTCAAGTGCATGCAAGAGCCTGTCAGGATCGTGGCGCCAGCACTGCAGGTGTGTGTGTGTGTGCATGTGTGTGTGTGCTTGTACGTGCAGGTGCGTGCGTGTGTGTTGCATGTGTGAGTGTGCATACCTGATTGCGATCTGAGCAGACTTGTAAGCAGGGTCCAAATTTGAAATGGTGCTTTGGCTAAAGTACTTGGTACGGCGTATTGAGGATCATGGCATCAGTACAGCACGTGTGTTTGATCAATTACCAAATTGGGCAAAGAGAGGTCAGTACACGCATGAGAAGGTGTATGCATGAGCCAGTCAGGATTCCGGTGCGATTTTGCTAAACTGTTATAGTAGAGCAAAATTACTGTGATTGGGATCAGTGGATCTTCAGTAGAGGTGAAGTAGGTAAATCCCCCTTGAAAAAAATCGCTGGTCTTATAATAACTCACCACATAGGGCACAATTAATCTACCGTTAATTGAAATGTGTGGCTCAACTCACTTGAGGCACCCCCTTTTTTCCTGGACTGGGTTGTGCATGTGCAGCGAAAGCACGCTGCTATAAATGAATATTACTGCATTTATCAAGTGTTTGCTGCTCGTGTCTTTCTTCCAAGAGTTGCTGAGTGGTGTGCAGGAAAAGCGCACTGCCATGAAAATAAATCACTGCACTTAAGAAGTGTTTGCTGCTCGTGTCCCTCTTCAGGAGCTGCTGGGTGGTGCGTGTTCCGACTTCCCTCCAGAGTCTCTCCTTGCTGTGCCTGGCCTCCTGGTGAGTTGGCCAGAGAAAAACAACGGAAGTTTGGTGTTATAAACGTTGCATGTGAGATGATGACGTGCTTCACGTCATATTGATGTGCACCTGTCGTCTTTAAGTAATGAAAAAGTCGATGTTCCGCATTGGCTGGTTAGCTACGTAGATCAACGTTGGCGTACATCAGGCACACGCTAATGTACCAGCTTCCTGCACAAGCCCTCAGCGTTTCAATTGCCTGTGTTGCTTTTATGCTTTCTTACAGCAGTAATTTGGAACCTTGCAAGCAAATCATTTGGTAACCCGTACCCTTCAGCTCAACTGTGCCCCAGCCTCGTGTCATCCCTTTATGTCAGTCAAAACTATGCAACTATTCTTCTCCAAGCCATCCCGCTCCTCCTATGCAGCCGTTCTTCTCCAAGCCATCCCGCTCCTCCTATGCAACTATTCTTCTCTGAGCCATCCTACTCCTCCTATGCAACTGTCCTTCTCCACGCCATCCTAAGCCTCCTATGCAACTGCTTTTCTCTGAGCCATCCCTCTTCTCCTATGCAACCGTTCTTTCCCGAGCCATCCTGCTCCTCCTATGCAACTGTCCTTCTCTTAGCCATCCCGCTCCACCTTTACACCCGTCCTTCTCTAAGCCATCCCACTTCTCCTTTGCACCTGTCCTTCTCCAAGCCATCCTAAGCCTCCTACGCAACTGTTCTTCTCCAAGCCATCCTGCTCCTCCTATGCAGCCGTTCTTCTCCAAGCCACCCCGTGCCACCCCGCTCCGCTTATGCCACCACACGTGCAATATTGATCGCCCTTCAGTTTCTAAAAAGACCAGCTGGATTTACAGACGTAAAGCCACCAACACTGACATGAACGTACATGCAGGGTCACCTTTCTTTACACATCACCATGTCATTGCAAACATCACCATGACGTTGCAAACATCGCCATGTCATTGCAAACATCGCCATGTCGTTGCAAACATCGCCATGTCGTTGCAAACATCGCCATGTCGTTGCAAGCATCGCCATGTCGTTGCAAACATCGCCATGTCACTGCAAACATCGCCACATCGTCACAGTTGTCACTAACATCACACACCGCACACCTCAGGACCAACTACTCTTCATCCTGACCTCCGTCCCCCCAGACAGCCCCCTGCAGTCCCCTGCTGCCTCTCTACTGCTTCAGCTGTCAGAGGGACTGAAGGCATCAATCGTTCGTGCCACCGACCCCATGCTCCTGGCACCAGGTATGGCTACCAATATGTCCATCTTCAGTTTACTCAGTGTACAACTCACAGGTATGGCTATCAATGTGCCTTCAATTTTGTCAGTGGACAGCTCACAGGCTCCTTTGATCATGCCGTTTGCCCCATGCCCCTGGCACCAAGTATGTTTACCATCATATCCATCCACGATTTCACTAGAGGATAATCCAAATGCTCCTTTGAGCATGCCATTTGCCCCATGCTCCTGGCATTAAATATGTTTACCATCATATCCATCCTCAATTTCACTAGCGGATAATTCAAAGGCTCCTTTGAGCATGCCAATGAACCCCTGCTCCTGGCACCAAGCATGATTTTCTTTCATGTGCTACCTTTCTTCATTCATTAGTAGATGTCTCAAGGCCTCTATTACTTTTGTCACCTTTCGACTGCCCCCTACTCCTGGCCCATGACTGTACATGTTTTTAGGCTTTCAGCAGCTATCAGAATTACGAATGACAGCTTCAGTGTGTGCTCTGCTGCTCTTTGTCATTGTTCACCTGCTGGCTCGTAAAGAAATCCGTGACTAACCTCTCAAGCATTCAAAACACACACGCACACACACACACACACATACACACACACAGGCAGCAGAGGTACAGACACCATGGACGCTCTAGCAGTGGCTGCAGCAGCTTCCAATTTGCACGCTTCCCCTGCCAAGCTGCCTCTGGTGAGTGGTTGTGCACACATGCCTTCTTTTCAGGAACACTTGACAATCCAAGCTTCCACACTTAGCATTCAGAGAGGGCCACGCTGGTGTGTGTCTTTTTGATTGCCCCTCAAGACAACATTTCTGCTTTTTAAGTGTTTGTTTGTACACCATGTCCCTGTGCGTTACAATTGAGTGTTACGATTGAAAGGCCATGATTTGAGTACCGCATACACAGGCACGCCCGCCTGCAAAAGACTGACCATCATTGCAATAGAGACAGAGGCATGCCGACCTGCTGAACAGTGACACCTGTTAAAAGTAGTATATGTAATACAGGCACGCCCGCCTGCAAAAGACTTGCCATTGTTACAATAGAGACAGAGGCATGCCGACCTGCTGAACAGTGACACCTGTAAAAAATAGTTAGTACAGGCTCGCCCGCCTGCAAACGAGTGACCATTGTTACAACAGAGACAGAGGCGTGTCGACCTGCTGAACAGTGACATCTATAAAAAATAGTATATATAACACAGGCACGCCCGCCTGCAAAACACTTGCCATTGTTACAACAGAGACAGAGGCATGTCGACCTGCTGAACAGTGACGTCTATTAGAAGTAGTATATATAACACAGGCACGCTCGCCTGGAAAGCACTGATCATTATTAGAACAATGTTATACAGGAGCTCTCCTCAGCCTCCCCCGCCAGACTCCAGGCATCAGGCGCAGACTACGCTGCTCAGCAGAAACTGCAACAGCATCTACCAAGAGGACCCTCCATCCCTGCCCCCCTTGTGTCCGTCCCTGATGCTGCCAGCGCAAACCATGTAGCGCTGCTGCGCTTCATATCTGCCCAGGTGTGCTGTGCATGTGTGAGGTAGCTTTTCTGCAGCATTTGTGCCCTTTTTGTACTGTACTCGTGTCCGTTACTGATGCTGCCAGCGCAAACCATGTAGCGCTGCTGCGCTTCATTTCTGCCCAGGTGTGCTATGCAGCTTGTGTGCAGCATTTGTGCCCTTTTTGTACTGTACTCGTGTCCGTCCCTGATGCTGCCAGCGCAAACCATGTAGCGCTGCTGCGCTTCATATCTGCCCAGGCGTGCTGTGCATGTGTGAGGTAGCTTTTCTGCAGCATTTGTGCCCTTTTTGTACTGTACTCGTGTCCGTCCCTGATGCTGCCAGCGCAAACCATGTAGCGCTGCGGCGCTTCATTTCTGCCCAGGTGTGCTATGCAGCTTGTGTGCAGCATTTGTGCCTTTTAATGCTATCCTTGTGTCCGTCCAAGATCTGCTTGAGCCACACGTACATTGTCTATATAAGTAAGCAGGGGCATCTTCCAGGTCACATTTGTATGCATCTATGTTCACTCATGACCAACCCTTCATACACCATCGCATGCGGTGCTGCCTGGACCTCTGTAACAGCATCACCAGTTCAATCGTTGTTTGTTTTTTTGCGCTTGAGCCTCCTGTTTGAAGGATCTCTAATTGAGGATCTGGAATCTTCAACCAATGTAGCTTGCGGTCGCAACTATGTTTGTAGCAACGCTCATAAAGGAGGACCAGGCAGCCTCGACCTGTTCCTTTTTAACGTAGCTGACATCAACAGCTTTGTTTGTAGCGACGCTTACACACATCAAACATATTTATAATCGACGACTTGGCATCCTCAACCTGCTCCGTAGCAGCGTAACTAGCAGCTGTGTCTTCAGCCCTATGTGCTCTTATTCTTGAACTCATGCACCTCTCGTGGACAGCTAGACACCCAAACACACACCCACGCACATACACATACACTTTACAGCTAGATACCCAAACATACACACGCTCAGACACACATACACACGCACAAAAACACACACACACACACACACACACAGACTGTACAAGTAGGCATCCAAACACCCACCCACACACGTACATACACACACATGCTCAGACATACACTCAAACGCACAATTACAAGCACACTCACACACGTTCAGACACACACCCGCACACACACGTACACACACAAACACACACACCCCTCCCCACGCAGCATGCCCTGAACGTGAGCACCTTTGCCTACGACCTCTCCCTCACGCTCCTCCCCCACCTCGCCCACCCGTCACGTCACCCCCTCCTCCTGCCCCTCATGGAATCACTCGTGCCTCTGCTTCTCGTGGACAGGGCGGGGCCCGTCGCTCAGCAGCACAAGCACCAGCACCTGTACCAGCAGCAGCACACTCAGCACTCGCACCCAACGCAACAGCAGCAGCACCTGCACGTGTGGCAAGGCAGGGAGATTCCCAGCACTACAAGCAATGTCGTGCAAGGGAAAGGTCACGGTAGGGGATCTGGTGAGGGCCAGCTTGGAGTCAGAGGAAGGGGCGCAGGCGGGTTGAAAGATGGGCTGGCAGAGGGATGGGGCAGGGAAGTGGGAGAGGCGCTGGTGTATAAGTGGAAGACGCTGATGCAGGCCGTGGCTGCAGCGTTGGTGCCAAACCTGGCGATGGCGCGCTCGGAGAGCCCTGCGGTCGTGCAGGTGAGGGGGGAGGGCAATTTGTGATGTGGGGTTTGATGATGTAGGGTTGGCCAGAACCGTACATATACATATATACGGTATATAACTACTATAATATACCGTATAGGATCGTACATTTGGTGATTCTCCTGCCTAAAATACCGTATAAATATATATATATATATATATACATATACATATATATGGTTCTGGCCATTTCTGAATATATGTTATGCAGATAATAGGGTTATGTGATTTAGCCATGCATTGGTCGTCTGGTGCTAGTGGATGACAGGCTTGTGAAAGTTAGGTGTGTGTATCAGTGGAGGTGTGTAGTTGAGCCTAACTTTGAGACACTTTGAAATTCGTTCAACATTGTAAAGGGATTGGTGGTCTGGTCTGTGCACCCTTATCTGTTTGTGCCTTCCTGTTGGAATTCAGGCAGCTGGCAGTTGGTTTTCAGTCGATAGGTTTTTTTCCAGTTTGGTGTTTTCCCTCTCTGTATGCCCAGCTACATGCATTGGTCAGCTCTCTGTAACCACTGCCTTTCCTTTCTGAACTGTTCTCTTCGGCACCTTGTACTGCAGGCCTACCAAATTGACACACCCACAATTGCGTCCGCATTTTCAGCATCTGCTCGTGCCTGCTTTTGCAACTAAAATGTTGGATCGTACCTTTTGATCCATCCTCATACTGACACCTTGTACTGTAGGCCTACCAGAATGACACATCCACAATTGCGTGTCCAAATTTTCAGCATCTGCTCGTGCCTGCTTGCGCAACCAGATAGTTTGGTCATACCCTCTGATCTGTCCACTTATTGACACCTTGTACTGCAGGCCTACCAAAATGACACATCCACAGTTGCACCCCCCATCCTGAACATCCCTTCTGCCACGCTGGTGGTCCTGATCACAAGGTACGATGGCCCACAACATTTGTATTTGCTGCTCTGTCTGCCTAGCAAACCTGTATCTTGCTACCCTTGATTCTTTGGTTTCAGCAATAGGGTCTTAGTAAGGCACGGTTCATAGCGTTGCGGCCTCTCTGGCTCTTTGCTGTCCTTAATGTTTTAACTTTAACTTACAACAAGGCTTGCATATGAATATAATGTTAATGTTCCAAAAAGCTGTTCCCAGATCCCCCTTACTTAAACTAATAATGTTGACGTGCATTTGTATTTGTTATTGTTCCGAAAAACTGTTCCCAGTATCGCCCCATGACGATCTTGACCAATCACGTTTGCTTGCTTATCGCCTTCACAAATCTTCATCTTGTCCGGAACAGGCTGCTTTCAGCACTGCTCTTTTGACAGTCTCATCGTATCCTATTGATTTGCATGTGATCTCATTCAGTCAAGTCGATCTGCATGCAAACACAACCAATCATGTTTGTATTTCGAACAGGCTGCTTTCAGCACTGCCCCCATAAAAATTTTGACAAATCATGTTCTCTTGCATATTGTCTTCACAAATCACAAACATGTTCCGAACAGGCTACTTTCAGCACTGCCCCCATGGCTGATCAGCCACCAGCTCGTCCCTCCAGCTATCAGTGACACTTTGGCATTGGTGGCAAGGGACGACGTGCTGAGTGCTGCACTCCCACCTACTTGGCGCCCTGCTGGTGAGTGGTCTGGGTTTGCGTCTTGCTTGTGATTGACAGCCCTGGTCCATGCTACACATCGTCACTGAATCATGCAAAGAAATAGAAAGTGTATGGTAGTGAAAACGCCAAGCTTGCTACCATTATGTACTTTTGTATGGCAGTGTGTTTTCATTAGTGTATGGCAGTGGAAACGCCAAGCTTGCTACCATTATGTACTTGTGACGTCACTCTCTCTCAAAGATCCAACTTCCCCTTAGTTATCCCAAGTTATGCACTCAAGCTTCATATCTTCACATCTCCTTTAGGGAGATGTGTGGTAACAATCCTGCCACGAAGACCCTTGACACACAACCGGCATTTGCATTCACACAGCCCTGGCACTGCTATCACGGATACGACCCGATGTGGGAGAAGTGCTGAGTGTGGCATCAGAGGGCGACAGGGCAGTGCGCACTGCGCAGCAGTTAGTGCATCAGGTGGGTCAGAATCGTCAATATAGGGTGGGAAAATAAGGCTTTGTGATTTCCTGCATAATGTACTGCTGATTTTGGGGTAGCTTAGGTTGAAAGGGCAGTGCGCAATTCGCAGCAGCTGGTGCACCAGGTGGGTCGGAGTCGGCAATACAGGGTGGGAAATTAATAGTGCATGATCTCCTGCATAATGTCCTGTTGAATTTGGGGCAGATGAGGGCGACAGAGCAGTGCGCACTGCGCAGCAGTTAGTGCATCAGGTGGGTCAGAATCGTCAATATAGGTTGGAAAAATAAGGCTTTGTGATTTGCTGCATAATGTACTGCTGATTTTGGGGTAGCTTAGGTTGAAAGGGCAGTGCGCAATGCGCAGCAGCTGGTGCACCAGTTGGGTCGGAGTCGGCAATACAGGGTGGGAAAATAATTGTGCATGATCTCCTGCATAATGTCTTGTTCAATTTGGGGCAGCTGAGGGTGAAAATGTAGTGCGCACTGCGCAGCAGCCAGTGCACCAAATGAAATGGAGCCGTGTATACATGGTGCGATCAAGAGAGTTCATGATACACTGCATAATGCACTGCTGTTCCTTGGGTGTCAGAGGGGGATAGAGCAGTGCGCACTGCGCAGCAGCTGGTGCAGAAGGTGGGACGGAGTCGTCAATATAAGGTGGGATGGGTAAGGCTCATGTTGGCGCACACAGTCAAGAATATTTTGGGGTAGAGCAGGTGGCAAAGCAGTGCGCACTGCGCAGCAGCTGGTGAACCAAATGAATTTTAGCCGTGCATACAGGGTGGGATATAGTAAGTTCATGATACAATGCATAATACACTGCTGTTTTTTGGGTGTCAGAGGGCGAGAGAGCGCAGCAGCTGGTGCAGAAGGTATGACAATCCGCTTCATGAATCGTGTTAATTTGAATTGATCCAAAGCGCTGCTGAGGTACACACACCTGAGTTGTCAAAATGAAAATCCAGCTCTTCTAATTTCGATTGGCAAACCTGAGCATGAGGCTTTACTAACCGTGCCTGCTGATTCAATTTTTAACAAGCCACGTAGTATGCCTACAGTTGCCTCACCCACAGTGTGTTCTTGCAGGCGCCTTACGTACAATGGGTTCTTGCAATTACCTCTCTTGCAATGTGTCAGCGTTATAGTAGCAGCTGCTGCCACCCAAGTGCTCCTTCCTTTATTACGCAGAGTGTGAATCAACACAGCCTTTTGATTTTCCCTTCTGTAGCCTTATATCACCTGCAACGTGATCTTGCGACCAAAATATAAACTTGCAAGCCATCTTGCTTGTTAAGCTTTCTTGCAGTTACCTCTCTTGCAATGTGTTATTGTGACTGCCATATATTCCTGCAATTACCTCTCCTGCCATATTCTTGCAGTTACCTCATCTGTAATGTATTCTTGCAGTTACCTCATTTGCAATGTGTTCTTGTGACTGCCATATATTCTTGCGGTCACCTCACCTGCCATATATTCTTGCAGTCACCTCACCTGCAATGTGTTGCTGCAACTAAAACTTAATCCCGCAGTTTCTTCACCTACAATGCGTTTCAATGGCCACCGTATATTTTTGCAGTTACCTCACTTGCTCTGCAATGTGTTCTTGCAGTTACCTCACCTGCAATGTGTTCTTGCAGTTACCTCACCTGCTCTCTGGCACCGTGGCCCCTTCATCGTGGCTGGACCTGGTCGAGGTTGCCCTGCTCGCCCTAGACCTGGCACCAGACACACAGCTCCTGCAAGCTATCATCCAGGTGGGAGTCAGGGGCTATTTTAATTAATAGACTTCCTTGTCCATGCTCAGAGGTTTGCACTCAGTAAAATAAAACCGCCTTGGATCTGGCATCAAATGTTATTTGCTGCAGGCCATTAGCAATGTAGCCTAAGATGCATTGCTACGGCTGGAGCCATTATGCGTGCGTATATATTTGTTGGATGACTTCCTGTTTGATCAAGGGAAAGGCAGGTCTCTACACTGCTCAATGATGTTACTTATTTGTAGGGTTGGCCGGAGACGTATTTCGGCACCGTATATGACCGTATGTGTGGTGATTTCCCTGCTAAAAATACCTTATGTACACCGTATATACCTATAAATGTATGGTTCTGGCCAACCCTACTTGTTTGATGCAGGCAGATGCTACTAGAATTTCGGTTTGGCAATGCAGGGTCCATACTTCAACACTTCACAAACGCCTGCTCGGTATCTGGAGTTTGCGTGCTGTGATGTGTGCTTGGAGGGAGTGCATACGCTTTGTGACACAATAAAAAGGACTCAGTCTCCAGCTTGACACATGTTTTAAGGCCTTATTAGAAGCACCTTATCATACTCTGAAAACACGCGGACGTCGTGAGAAAGCTTCACATCAACGCATTTGCACTGCCTGCTTTTTTTTGTGCCGTGCCAATGTGTGCTTGGAGGAAGTTGCTTTCCAGTTTTTAATTATATCCATGTTCAATTAACACATTTGCAGGGCCTGGCTTTTATGTGTTGTGCCGACAGCTTGGAGGGGGAAAGTGCTACCTAACTCATAACACACATATTTAAATACATTCACAGGGCCTGGCTTTTGTGTGTTGTGCCGACAGCCTGGAGGGGGAAAATGCTACCTGATTCATAACACACATATTTTAATACATTCACAGGGCCTGGCTTTTGTGTGTTGTGCCGACAGCTTGGAGGGGGGAAAGTGCTACCAAATTCACAAATGCATCCACATTTATTTGAACACATTCACAGGGCCTGGCTTTTGTGTGTTGTGCCGACAGCCTGGAGGGGGGAGAGGTGCATGCTCAAGCAGAGGAAGTGCTGCTGAGCCTACTGAAGCACCCCCTGCCTGGCGTGCAGCTGGCGGTGTATGCGCTGATGGAGCACATGGTCATGGATGTGAGTGCGTCTGTACAGTGCCACACATCTGTAACAGTGTCTGTTTAGTATGGTGTGTAGTGCATACGCTAAAATGGTCATGGATGTGAGTGCGTCCGTACAGTGCCACATATCTGTAACAGTGTGTCTGTTTAGTATGGTGTGTAGTGCGTACGCTGAAATGGTCATGGATGTGAGTGCGTCTGTACAGTGCCACATATCTGTAACAGTGTGTCTGTTTAGTATGGTGTGTAGTGCATACGCTAATGGTGCACACCGTCGTGGAAATGGATGTGTCTGTTTAGTATGGTTTGTATTGCATACGCTAATGGTGCACACCGTCGTGAAAATGGATGCAGCATGTGCCTTTCTTTGGTTTTAAGCTCGCAGTGTCCGTGGCGATGGTCATGAGTGTGGGTGCGCCACTGTCTAGCAGCAATGAAATTACAGCTGGCAGTGTACGCTCCGGGTAGCTGGCAGTGTGCACGCGCTTATAGAGCACGTGGTCATTGGAGTTTTGCCACTGACTTGCAGCAATGCGATTGACGGTGAATGTGCCGGTGGTGCACCTGGTCATGGATGTGGTTGCTTAGCGTGTTGAGAAATGTATTGGCCATGTCTTTGTACAGAGTTGGCATCCGTCAGATCAGCGCCTGCACATCCGATCAAGATCTGACCCTTTGCATTGCCTTGCTGCACTCCTCCTGCACATCCAATCAAGATCCGACCCTTTGCACTGGTAGCATTTGCACTGTTTTGCTGCACCCCTTCTGCACACTGAACCGACCCTTTGCACTGGTAAAATTTTTACTGTCTTGCTGCACCTCTTTAGAAGCCTTTGCATTGGTAACAGTTGCACTGGTAATGTTTGTTGGTAACATTTGCTGCGCCTGGACCGCGAACCCTTCGGAAAACGTTTCCCTTCCGTGCTGTGCACAGACCAAACCCTTAGGTAAGCATCTGCACCCTCTTGCTGCACCCTGAACGTATCCAAAATGTCCGTGTTTTAAAAGTTGTGTCGCATACTCACACTCTTACTCTGCCCTCTCAGGTCCGTGGCCATCAAGACCACCCTTTGCTGGCACTGCTGTGCCGTCAGCACGTACTGGCACACTTGGCCACGGTGGGCCTTGCCCAACCTGGCACTCGCCCACAGGTGTGTATGTGTGTGAGTTCGTGTGTGTGCGTGTATGTGTCTATATCTATGTGCGTGCAAGCTTGCATGCATGTGTGTGTTCAATACTTGTGTATGTCAACATGCTTAGAGTGTCAAGTCCCTTGTGTTTTATATTCCACATTTAATCAATAATTGTATTCTCACACTTCACGTGCTGCTGCTCTTCACCACAGCTTGCTGATAATATATGTCTAATGTCAGCCACAGCCCCATATATGTATGGTGTATATACGGTAGTTTTGGTAGGGAAATCACCAATTATACGGTCATACACGGTATATACGGTTCTGGCCAATTCTATCAGTATACAATTATATACATACAATCCTATCTATATACAATTGCATATATATTATATATTATATATATATATATATATATATATACCCTAAACCCTAACCCTAAACCCTAAACCCTAAACCCTAACCCTAACCCTAACCCTAACCCTGTACAGTTATATACGGTTCTTGCCGATCTTATCTAAAATGTCATACAATCACATGATACACACATTTGACCAAGCGTCTGAAAGTATGCTGCTGTGAATCCTGCACTCCTCAGGTCGCACGCGTGCTGCAGGAGGTGCTGGTGAGGGGCAACACCCAACACAATCATCGTGAG
>Ga0307974_1001801_pt1 | contig 14990 bp, 20 predicted proteins | sample OrgLakmetagen784_FD_201812 | JGI IMG/M metagenome (GOLD analysis project Ga0307974, IMG submission 201812) | Saline water microbial communities from Organic Lake, Antarctica - #784 | ecosystem: Environmental > Aquatic > Non-marine Saline and Alkaline > Saline | place: Antarctica: Organic Lake... | reverse complement strand
GGTTAGGTATACATGACCCACATTAGGGTTAGGTACAAACATTAGGGTTTCAAACATGAGGGTTAGGTATACATGACCTACATTAGGGTTAGGTACATGACCCACATTAGGGTTAGGTACAAACATTAGGGTTAGGTATACATGACCCACATTAGGGTTAGGTACAAACATTAGGGTTAGGTATACATGACCCACATTAGAGTTAGGTACATGACCCACATTAGGGTTAGGTACAAACATTAGGATTACAAACATTAGGGTTAGGTATATGACCCACACTGCCAATGAAGAAAAGGCTTTTTGCGCCCTCAGCTCACGCTACGTGCGTAGGGTCGGCCAGAACCATATATGTATGCTGTATACACGGTATTTCTTGCAGGGATTTAATTAAATGTACGGTCATATACGCCGTAAACTTACGGCGCAGGCCAACCCTATTTTCATGTGTATGCTACTGTGTGTGTGTGTGTGTATGTGTGTGTGTGCGCGAGCAACTGATTGCTGCTGCCAGAAACACAGTTTCTCCCGCGCTCCGTTGTCAATGGTTTGTACCCTGTGTTGCCTTACAATGATACAAGGAATGGTCTACAGCCGCGCATGGCTGCAAGCTCTACAATGATACAAGGAATGGTCTACAGCCACGCATGGCTGCAAGCTCTGTGTGCACGAGCACACAGGTGCTCACCCAGCCCTGCACTGTGTTTGTCATCATTTCGGTATTGTCAATCGATTCCGCGACGCTCCAAGCTTCGGGGATTGACGACAGTCGTTCTCATTGTCTGCCTCCCTGCTCATATGTGTGAAAAAACTATCTTTCTGTACGTGCACTCAAGCTTGCACGCCCCGTGCTCAGCGTTGCCTGTCGCGTAGATCTTGTAAAAAATCTTATCAAAGGATAAGAGTAGAGCAGATCTATTTTTGTAGCGCAAGCTTCTGGTGCTCACATGCATAACGGCTCCAGGCATATTCAGCCTGGTGCACAACCAGCCTGTTTGATCCATCCCGGATTTGATTTCCTTTGAGCACCGTGCAGACCTGCTGGATAAGTTTATTTTTTCCAGGGGCAAGCCCGCCAGCTTCGTCACATCCATCTGTTTTTCAGGGCATGTTTAGCGCAGCTGTGCCCAGTTTCACTGCTTGGTCCATACCCAGCTCTGTTTCACCAACGAGCACCCTGCAGATCTGCTGGACAAGATCCCCTTTTTCAGGGGCAAGCCCGCCAGCTTCATCACGTCCATCGTGCCCCACCTGCACCCTGTGTATGCCAGCCCGGTGCGTCCTTGTGTTAGTGTGAGCAGTGCGTAGGGTCGATAAGCACCACAATCACGTCCTCGTGTTAGTGTGAGCAGTGGGTAGGGTCGATAAGCACCACAATCACGTGCTGGTCCAGCTGAGCCCCACCTACACCCTGTGTATGCCAGACTGGTGCGTCCTTCGTGTTATAGTGTGATTACGTGCACAGATGTTTGGTAAGTACCACAATCACGTGCTGGTGCAGCTGAGCATGTGCATAGGCTCGGTAAGCACCACCATCATGTCCTTGTGTTATAGTGTGAGCAGTGCATAGATGTTTGGTAAGCACCACAATCACGTGCTGGTGCAGCTGGGTACGTGCACAGATGTTCGGTAAGTAACTTAATCACGTGCTGGTGCAGTTGAGCATGTGCATAGGCTCGGTAAGCACCACAATCACTTGCTGGTCCAGCTGAGTACGTGCACAGATGTTTGGTAAGCACCACAATCCTTGTCAGGACGGGGTGTTTTCTACCATGCGTTTTTGGCTCTTCAAACACACGCACGGCGCTTTGTGCTTCCCTGCTTGCAGGGTGACGTCATAACCTTCCAGGGTGAAGAGGGGAACGAGATGTTCTTTCTGTTGGAGGGAAAGTGAGTCCAGCCAGATGTGCATGTGTGAAGCTGTTCCTTTACTTCGTCCTGTCCGTTATTTGCACCGTTCAATATGCCCTCGTATGCCCATGCACACACTTCTTCTCAGCAGCTCACGTGTGCGCATGTACGCACACACACACGTTCACACAGATGCCCACACAGGCCATGTACTCACACGAGCACGCACACACATTGATATACGCACACACACACATGCACACATTGATATCGACACACACATATGCACACACATATGCACACACATACACACACATACATTCACAAACAAACACACACGTGTGCAGGCTGGAGGCACGGCTGTACAGCGATGCAGATCCCTTCATTGCACAGAGCAGGGGCATGATTGACAGCTTCAGCAAGGCCCAGGACAGCGGCACAGGTGAGGCATTGGATTTCTGTTTGAAAAAAAATGATCAGATAAATTGTCAGTGCACTCCTGTTTTTTGTGAAGCATTAACACACGCAAATATACACACGCTCCCACCAGCACGCATCCATACGAGGCTTTGCTTGAAAAGATGCGTAGGTTTTGCAGTGCGTTTCCTGTTTTCCAACCTAACTGCATTTTTGGTGTAACCTCGATGCAACCTCTATGGAACCTCAATGCATCCTTACTGCATCCTTGGTGCAACCTCGATGCAACCTTAATGCAGCCTTACTGCATCCTTAGTGCATCGTTAATGCAATCCTTGGTGCAACCACAATGCAACCTTAATGCAGCCTTGGTGCGACCTCAATGCGACATCAATGCAACCTCAATGCAACCTTACTGCACCCTGGGTGCATCCTTAATGCGACATCAATGCAACCTCAATGCACCCTTGGTGCAACTTTGGTGCAAGCATAATGCAATATTAATGCAGCCTTGGTGCGACCTCAATGCGACCTCAATGCAACCTCAATGCACCCTTGGTGCAACTTTGGTGCAAGCATGATGCAACCTCAATGCATCCTTGGTGCAACCATAATGCAACCTTAATGCATCCTTACTGCATCCTTGGTGCATCTTTAATGCAATCCTTGGTGCAACCATAATGCAATCTTAATGCAGCCTTGGTGCGACCTCAATGCGACCTCAATGCAACCTCAATGCAACCTTACTGCATCCTTGGTGCATCCTTAATGCGACATCAATGCAACCTCAATGCACCCTTGGTGCAACTTTGGTGCAAGCATAATGCAATATAAATGCAGCCTTGGTGCGACCTCAATGCGACCTCAATGCAACCTCGATGCACCCTTGGTGCAACTTTGGTGCAAGCATGATGCAACCTCAATGCATCCTTGGTGCAACCATAATGCAACCTTAATGCAACCTTACTGCATCCTTAGTGCATCTTTAATGCAATCCTTGGTGCAACCTCAATGGAACCTCAATGCAACCTTACTGCATCCTTAGTGCATCTTTAATGCAATCCTTAGTGCATCTTTAATGCAATCCTTGGTGCAACCACAATGCAACCTTACTGCAACTTTGGTGCAACCTCGATGCCTCTTTTTTTGGCCTGTGCAAGGTAGTACAGAAATACGAGCTGTGCCAAAGCAACTCTTGCCCGACGCACCCGCTACTCATGCATGCACAGGCACACACACAGAAGAGCACACAGCTCCACGCTCGCCCCATGTACCTGGAGGTAAGCAGCGTATGCGCAGCTCCACAAGCGACCACAGCCGTAGCTCCCCCGCGATCTCCTCAGCACTGGACGGTGCTGACACCAACGACAACCGGCCCTTTGTGAGGCCCCCTCCTTCGTTCAAGGCTGCTGCTGCCAGCGCCATAGCCATGAAGAAGATGACCTCAAAGCGGCGCTCGCAGGTGCGTGCACCAGCAATGCATGCGCAGCTATTAATCACGTAAATGCATGCACGTGCATACACACGCGCACACACACATACACACACACGCTTGCGCTCGCTAAAAAATGGTTGTACGCACTTCAAACCTTTGCCTCCCCTCTGCCACGTTTGTGTACACACAAGCGTCTTATCGTGCACGTGTCATGTATCATGTATGTAGGTGCATGCACCAGCAACGCACATGCAGCACGACACGTACCTACATACATGCACACAATCGTACACACATACACACACAGTTATAAACACACACACACACATGCACGCACACAGATCCAGGATCAGGAGTCTGTCCGCAGAGGGACCTCGGAGACGACCCCTGCCCAAATCCAGCAAGCCCGTCTCGGAGTCAGCCTTCCTGCCACACTTTGCATACAACCAGGGCAGTGCCGACTGGGCTGCAATGGCACAACAGGGCACAACAGGGCAGTGCCGAGAGGGCACGACAGGGCACAACAGCGCACAACAGGGCAGTGCCGACTGGGCTGCAATGGCACAACAGGGCACAACAGGGCACGACAGGGCACAACAGGGCAGTGTCGACTGGGCTGCAATGGCACAACAGGGCACAACAGGGCAGTGCCGAGAGGGCACGACAGGGCAGTACAGGGCACAACAGGGCAGTGCCGACTGGGCTGCGATGACGCACTCACATCAGCGGTCCTGTGCTGCAGCTGGTGGAGAGGGGCAGGGAGATTATGGGGAGTGCAGTGCTGCAGGGTGGGCGTCCAGGCATCCATACACAGAGGATGTACAGGAGGATGGACACACAGGATGGACACAGAGGATGGACACAGAGGATGGACAGGAGCTATGGCCGCAGCAAGCACAACAGCCATCACAGGCAGGGAGACAGCAACACCCACATCAACGCACACCCACACATATATATATATACACTTGCACACACACACACACATATATATACACTCGCACACACACAATATGTATATAAATACACTCGCACACACACCTTAAGATGTCTGCTGCCTTGAGTTCAAGGAGCACACTTTCTCAGGAACACACACAAGCTTGCTGGTGCACACACACACACACACACACACACGCACACACACGTACACACCTGTGCATGCACCTCCGCACACGCATAAGCTCAATCTTTGATGCACCTCCGTTCAAGCATGTGTGTCAGAATATGAGTTGGTATGTGCGTGAGTGTACATGCGTGCATGAGTACGCATCTGTATGCCCGTTTTTATTCGGTGCTCATCAGTTGATTGTGCAGCAATGCATTTGCTGGTGCACACATGGTGATTTAGTCTTGCTGTTGTGAATCAGATCCGGTGGTATTTATCAGTCATGGTGGTGCCCACAAAGTGATATTATTATTAGTAACGATGGTGTGATTCAGTTGTGGTGTGTGAGTCAGTTGTAGTGGTGCGATTCTGTTACGGTGATGTGATTCAGTTGTGGTGGTATAATTCAGTTATGGTGGTGTGATTCTGTTACGGTGGTGATTCAGTTGTGGTGGTGTGATTCAGTTGTGATGGTGTGATTCAGTTGTGGTGGTGTGAAATAATCACGGTTGTGCGTGCACATACATACACACACAATAGCACTCTCACACAGTGGTTCGGTTGCAAGGCAATGCACCAATGGTGAGCAACAGACATATTTTGAAACTCTTAAGAAGTGGGCCTTCAGCATGGTATACCCTGTGTCCTGCACAAAAACATGTGTCACACTTACTATGTCACATACTCTTTTGTGCGTGCGTACATCCATACACGCTTTGTGCGCACGCACATACACACGTAAACACTTGCACGCACACGCACACACACGCATGCACGCATGTGAAGTCAGACACGTACACACATAACCACTTGCACGCACACGCACGCACGCATGTGAAGTCAGACACGTACACACATAACCACTTGCACGCACACGCACACGCACGCACGCATGTGAAGTCAGACACGTACACACTTAACCACTTGCACGCACACGCACGCACACACGCATGTGTTATAAGACACGTACCACCCGGCACCGTCACATCTTTGCAACCTCGCACCCTCTTGGACGTAGGAGCTTGTGTGCGCATCACATCTTTGCAGTAGCATTGCATGCAACCTTTGCTGCCCACCACTATTAATTGTTATCTGTCATTCAATTCCATGCCGTTCAATTCCATGTCATTCAATTCCATGCCACTCAATTCAATTCCATGCCATGCCATTCGATTCCATGCCATTCAATTCCATGCCATTCCATGCCATGCCATTCAATTTTATGCCGTTCAATCCCATGCCATTCCATGCTGCCATTCAATCCCATGCCATTCCATGACATGCCATTCAATGCCATGCCATTCCATGCCATGCCATTCAATTCCATGCCAATCCATGCCATGCCATGCCATTCAATTCCATGCCATTCAATTCCATGCCGTTCAATTCCATGCCATTCCATTCCATGCCATGCCATTCAATTCCATGCCATTCAATTCAATTCCATGCCATTCAATTCCATGCCATTCAATTCCATGCCATTCAATTCCATGCCGTTCAATTCCATGCCATGCCATTCAATCCCATGCCATTCCATGCCATGCCATTCAATTCCATGCCATTCGATTCCAAGCCATTCAATTCCATGCCATTCAATTCCATGCCATGCCATTCAATTCCATGCCATTCCATGCCATGCCATTCCATGCCATGCCATTCGATTCCATGCCATTCAATTCCATGCCATTCCATGCCATGCCATTCAATTCCATGCCATTCAATTCCATGCCGTTCAATTCCATGCCATTCGATTCCATGCCGTTCAATTCCATGCCATTCCATTCCATGCCATTTCATGCCATGCCATTCAATTCCATGCCATTCCATGCCATTCAATTCAATTCCATGCCGTTCAATTCCATGCCATTCCATTCCATGCCATGCCATTCAATTCCATGCCGTGTCGTGTCTGCTCACCACAGGAATTCTCCCAGCACTTCAGCAACGCACTGCACGCGCCTCTCTCAGCCCAACGTCACTCCTCCTACCAGCAGCAGCAGCAGCAGCAGCAGCCCTACCCCCCATATAATCAGTGGCAGCAGCAGCAGCAGCAGCCCTACCCTCCACATAATCAGTGGCGGCAGCAGCAGCAGCAGCAGCAGCCCTTCCCTCCACATAATCAGTGGCAGCAGCATTCCTGGTCATCTTGTCAGCAGCAACAGCAACAGGTGAGAGCGCTTTCGCTAATCAGCCATGTCATGGTGTGGATGCGTATTTGATTGAACCTGCCAATCTGGTCGTGCCTATCTGCATACACACACACACACTCTCACACACACACACACACACACTCACACACACACACACACACACACACACGATGTTGGAAACCTACTACAGTGTGAGGGACCGTCTTCAAGGGGCTTGCGTTTATGAGGCTCTTGACTTTGACCTGCTGATGTGCTGCACCACACACGTGCACCTCTCACTCTTACAATTACGCACGCACACACTCATCCACCCACAAAACCTACATACAACCAGGAAGACCACACGTTACAGCCTACACACACTTGCACACATACACAGCACCACCAACAGCAGAGAAGACAGTCCCACCGCCCTGCCACTCCTCCCCCCCACCACTGGCCCTTTCGATTCGTGGACTGGCTTCCGTGGGCAAACTGTCGTGTGGAGCCGTCAGGTTTGTCTGTGTGTGTGTATGTTGAACGGCTGTGTGGGCGTTTGTATGTGTGTGTGTGTGTGTGTCTCTGTGGGCGCACTGTCGTGTGGAGCCGTCAGGTGTGTCTGTGTGTGTGTATGTTGAACGGCTGTGTGGGTGTATGTGTGCGTGTGTGTGTGTCTCCGTGGGCGCACTGTCATGTGGAGCCGTCAGGTTTGTCTGTGTGTGTATGTTGAACGGCTGTGTGGGCGTTTGTATGTGTGTGTGTGTGTGTGTCTCCGTGGGCGCACTGTCGTGTGGATCCGTCAGGTGTGTCTGTGTGTGTATGTTGAACGGCTGTGTGGGCGTTTGTGTGTGTGTGTATGTGTGTGTTTGTATTACCTGTAGTGTGTATGTGAGTGTGTTTATGTGTGTTTGTCTGTCTGTGTGTATGTGTATGTGCATGTGTATGTGCTTATGCATGTATTTGTGTGTGTGTCTGTTTAATTGCGCACGCGTGCAGGCATGTGTGTGGTTATGAAAGTAACGTATCCTTAGACCCTGATTTGGGTCACGCTTGGACATGCATTCCTGGACGCACGTTTCTGCAGTTCCAGCGCGCATTTTATCCCTGCCACCATTCAGATGTGAAGCACACACACGCACATACGTCCACACATACACACATGCACGTGCGTGCGCTCACACGCAAGTACACATGCACACACACATAGTAACACACACACACATACTAACACACACATACTAACACACACACACATACTAACACACACATATACTAACATTCGTACAAGTAGGCATATGTCACTTGCACACACATAGACATACACACATATACGTGCACGTACACACATATCACTCACACACATAAACCACAACACACAACACGCATACACACTTACACACATACACGTACACATACACGCATTCACATACACGTACATGCATACACACGCACATGCACATGCACACACACACTTGCAGACTTGTGCCAGGCATGGGTACACATACACATTCAAATCAATGGGTACACATACACTTACACATACACATACACATACACATACACATACACATGTACACACACATACACACACATGCACATGTACACACACCTGCAAACACTCACACATGTGTGCATGCACAAACACCACTCATGCCCTGACGTGCGCAGGGCAAGCCACAAACGAGGACAGCAATAGAGCGTGGCACCGTTTTCCTGTGACAGAGGGCGTGCAAGGTCTATCTTCTCCTGTTTCTGAAGGCGTGCACGTAGCGCAGGTAAGGCAGAGATGCGGATGCGTGCACGTGTCTATGTGCGTGTGTGTGCATTTGTGCGTGTGTGTGTGCATGTGTGTGCGTGTGTGCATGTGTGTGTGCGTGTGTGTGTGCATGTGTGTGTGTACCTGTGTTAAAGAGATGGAGAAAATTGAAAGTAGAGTCGTATGTGCGATCCTGACGCACTTTTGCCACAGCACCTCAGGGTTACATCTTGTGTGTGTGTGTGTGTGTGTGTGTGTGTGCACCTATGTCTTCAAGCAAGCAAGCACGACTTTTCACAACCTTTGGGTCAGTGGGTTTGCAAGCACACAGCATGCAAACAACATGCACTCAGCTTTTCAAGACAGTAAGAAGACATGTGCTTTCTATTTACCTGCAACATCCCCCTTGAATTCCTTCACGCGTAAGCTTCGCACATCTCAACTCCTCTAGTGTGCGTGTTTTCCCTTGATCTGGACGCAGGTAGTACAGGCACAACATGCTCGACATACCCAAGACCAGGAGGATGAAGAAGCACTGGTATGTGGTGGTTCCTGTGTGTGTCGTGTGTGTGTGTGTGTTTTTGTGTGCGTGCTCGTTTGTTTGCAAACGCAAGTGGCCATGCATGACATGGCACGTCTGTAGTTGTGCTTTTGGTGAGGGGAAAGGCATGCGAGCTATTAGCACACACACACAGATGCATGTACTACAAATTTGGTGAGGGGAAAGGCATGCAAGCATTTAGCACGCACACATGTATGTGCTACATATTTATATGAGTGCGTGCCATAGATGTATGCACGCACACATGTATATTGAACGTGACACACAAAACAAGTTTGCACCACAAATAGACGTGCACTGAACCACAGCCAATACAAACACAGCACGCAGACGCAAGAAACAGCTGTGCACAGTTCAAGATCTATTACAGGCACAACTAAGTGCACAGCCAATGCAAAGATAAAAAGCAAACACACTCTGGCCTCCGCTGTCACATACACGCACCTTGACAAGCACGAACAAGAGTACACACACAAAAATACACTCCACTGTCACATACACACACCTTGGCAAGCACGAACAAAAATACACACACACACAAAAATACACTCCACTGCCACATACACACACCTTGGCAAACACGAACAAGAGTACACACACAAAAATACGCTCCACTGTCGCATATACTCCTTGGCAAGCACGAATAAGAGTACTCATTCACACACAAATTCACTCCACTGCCACATACACACACCTTGTCAAGCACGAACAAAAACACACACACACAAATACACTCATACACGCACACAAACACAGAGTGGGGGCACACACAGAGTGAACACACATGCGCTCACCCACATTCACAGGCACAGGGTGGGGGGCACTCGCAAGGGCCTACTTCTGGGCCTGTCAGCCGAGTTGCGGGTCAAGGCCGTATGGTACCTGGAACTGCTTCATGCGAAGGGATCAGTAGCATAGCTGCTCGGCTTCAGTTGGTATGTGTGCCCCTCTTGCCAGTGGACGTGAGCTGGTCTGTGTGCGTGCGTGTGCATGTGTGCGTGCATATGCGTGTGTGTGCGTGCTTTGCTTGTCCTCATGTAGAAGTGTGGTGTGCCCCTCTTGCCAGTGGACACAAGCTGGTCTGTGTGCGTGCGTGTACGTGTGTGTGTGCCAGTGTTGTGAATTTACGGCTTCAATCAGAAATGGCACCGTAAATTACGGTGCTTAAATGACGTCTACGTCACATAACCGTAATTAACGGTGAAATTCATACTGACGGTGGGGAATCGTAAGTAACGGTGCGGCGTCAGGAACTCAGTGGCTCAGAGTGCCAACTTAAGCTCCGAATTCCCCACAAACAACATTTGCGATTTGCGATATAATTATAAAATGTCCTCCGGTAATCAGGCCAAGTGGGCTCGTGTGGCCCTGTGGCCCTGAGTCAGTCGAGCCTGGCCCGGCATGGCCAGCTGCTGACGGTTTCCCACCGTAAATTACTAAATCCTGAGGGTTTCACACCGTAAATAACCTTAAAGCCGACCGTCAGACGTCAAAAATTAAAATCACCGTAAATCACGCCTGGTGATTAGTTTCTGACAGTCAAAACCGTAAATTACGCCTGACCGTCAATTGACGGTTGACGGCGTCAACCGTAAAGTTCACAACACTGATGTGTGCGTGTGTGTGCGTGCATATGCGTGTGTGTTTGTGTGTGCGTGTTTGTGTGTGTGTGTGCGTGTGCGTGCTTTGCTTGTCCTCATGTAGAAGTGTGGTGTGCCCCTCGTGTCAGTGGACACAAGCTGGTCTGTGTGCGTGTGCGTGTACGTGTGTGTGCATGTGTGTGTGCGTGTGCGTGTACGTGTGTGTGCATGTGTGTGTGTCCTGCTTTGCTTGTCGTCCTGCAGAAGCGTGGCGCGTTTGGAAGGGTGCGTTTCCATGAACAAAGTGAGATGAGTTGCAGAAAGCATTTCCTTGTGTCTTCAGCGGATGCGTTTGCGCGCGCTTTTACGCAGCAGGAAATGTCTTCCCGCAACTTCTGCAACAGCACACTCAAAGGGTTTTAGGGGTTCAGGTTAGAGGATCACTCATCGCGTGTTTTGTTCACCAATGCGTCCTAGGTCCTTGGAAATGTGTATATCACATCACCAACATGTCAGTGTGTGTGATTTAGTATCTTGAAAACTTGAGATGCAGCAAGGGGCACGGAAAGTGTTGCCTGCCAATACTGACGGTTGCTTCCTGTACGTTCCACCTTACCATCATCATGTGGGGTGTATCATCTCTCTCTTTTCTGGAGGGACTCTGTCATGCATGCAAACGTTACTCAGTACTAAAGTGGCCTTCTTTTCCTTACGTTACTCAGTACTAAAGTGGCCTTCTTTTCCTTAATCAAAGTGGGGAGAGTGGTTTTAACTCCCCATGTCGTTTTTCTTTTCATTCATGCATGCAAACGTTACTCAGTACTAAAGTGGCCTTCTTTTCCGTAATCAATGTGGGGAGAGTGGTTTTAACTCCCCATGTCGTTTTTCTTTTCTTTCATGCATACAATAATTGCGTGCCGACCAAACCGTCTCAACCTGGTAATTGCCTCGTTTACTTGTGCTTATACTGTGTGTTGCCAATTCCGTCGCAAAAGGTGTCAGTGTATGCTGCCTGATGGAGGAGGTGCATTTGGTTGTGCTTAGCGAGGGTCCACTCCAAATGAGCATTGAGCTTTCTGCTTTTATGCAAAACGCAACGGCTTCCCCAATCCCTCCAACATCCAGGAACAGGTGAACGTGTTACAGAAAACGCAACGGCTTCCCCAATCACTCCGAACATCCAGAAACAGATCAACGTTGTACAGCTTACAGTCACTACAATCTCACAGTCTCACTACAATCTCACAGTCCCACTACAATCTCACAGTCTCACTACAATCTCACAGTCTCACTACAATCGCACAGTCTCACTACAATCTCACAGTCCCACTACAATCTCACAGTCTCACTACATTCTCACAGTCCCACTACAATCTCACAGTCTCACTACAATCTCACAGTCTCACTACAATCTCACAGTCTCACTACAGTCTCACAGTCTCACTACAATCTCACAGTCTCACTACAATCTTACAGTCTCACTACAGTCTTACAGTCTCACTACAGTCTTACAGTCTCACTACAATCTCACAGCCTCACTACAATCTCACGGTCTCACTACGATCGCACAGTCTCACTACAGTCTTACAGTCCCACTACAATCGCACAGTCTCACTACAATCTCACAGTCTCACTACAACCTCACAGTCTCACTACAGCCTTACAGTCTGTATCTGCGGCTACTCCTGCGCTTGCTCACTCACACCCATTCTGCGGCAATAATCAAAATCAAATCCTTAAATGCTCCAGCACATGAGCTCCTTTCGCACTATGCTTCGTGATGTTGAGAGGCGCTGGAGGTCTGGATGGTGTTTGCTGTGGGGGGTTGACCTGACTATGAGCATAAGTGTGGTTGGTTCAGGCCGAGGTGTATGTCTGCAAACGGTCACTTGCATCTGTGCTGACTGACTCCGCCAAATGTGGGAGCCACTTGCGAGTTTCTCGTAGTACCAGAAAATTAGGGGTATATCACTTCTCCCACTTTCTGCTAGTCTCAGCATCATCGTGGAAATGCTCATTATCTGGCGTGGCGTTCCGTTAAAAAAAATAAAAGTGTGAACTGTTTCGGCACACAACAGCCCATTTATGGGTGTGCCAGTTGTTGGGATGTGGGGAGCATTCAGCTGTGTGTGGGACATTCAGCTGTGTTTTAAAAGGCGATTTTAATTGCCATGCAGGGTTGTTCGTGCCATTTCAAAAGCCCGCAAACTTTTCACGAACTAACATGCCTTTGCTCCTAGGAGCAAGAACTGCACAACCTCCACATCAAAAGAGAGAGTGTGTGAATATGTGTGTGTGTGTGCCTGTGTGTGCATGATTGTACATGAGAATATGTGCAGGCATCTGACACAGGGCAGAAACTTGACAGGCCTGAGGCATATGTAGGGCTGGCCAGAACCGTATATACACACCGAATATGACCGTATGTATGGGGGTTTCCCTGCTGAAAATACCGTATGTACACCATGTGTGTGTATAAGGTAAGCCAAGGTCACATCACTATATATGCTACAAGGGCGTCTCAGCAGAAGCTTGGCAAAAGTCTGAAACCACACCTGGCTAAACAAAAGAAACGGTAGCTATGGGTAAATGAAACAGATATATATATATATGTATAAATATATGGTTCTGGGCCACCCTAGACATTTGCCATCACAAGCTGTCTTTCTTATGATGTCTGCCCCCAGCCATTGTATGAACTTGTGTCAGTTGCCTCCAACAGATGCACGCACACGTACTCGTCTTTGCAACTCTTGCATAGCTTTTAAGGCACACATGATTGCTTGCCTGAAGCACACACACTCACTCACACGCACACTCACACGCACACGCACACACGCCCGCACACTGTCACACACACACATACACCCATTTGACCGTAGCCCCCAACCTCTCACGACTGTGTCCACACAAACCTTTGATTTAGGGGCGCTCTGGGAGCTACAGTGGCATGCATGCCCGCTCGTCCCTCACGAAGGAGAGACACCCGTCGGAGGTTGAGGCAGCGCGACCTGAAGCAAGTCAGGTGGGAGCACTGCCCCTCACAAAGCACACGCACAGTGCATGTGCGCACGCAGGTGTTCATCCGCGCAGGCAAAAGTCAAAGGTGTAAGCTTTTTAAGGCGCGCCGTTATATGCATTGCTCTGTTCAACATTGTGCATGTACCGAAATATCTGCCACCTACACCAAACACTTCTATGCGTCACGCCTGAAATGGCCAGAATCATATATTTACATGTATATATATTGTGTACATAAGGTATTTTTAGCAGGGAAATCACCATACATACATACGGTCATATACGGTGTATGTAGGGTTGGCCATAACCATATATATACGGTGCATATACGGTATTTTTAGCAGGGAAATCACCATACATACGGTCATATACAGTGTGAATGTACGGTCCAGGTCAATCCATGTCACGCCTACAACTTGACGGCTGTGTCGTCGTATTTCTCTAGCATGTATGCTTGTTTGCCTTAAACCTTTGAAATTCAGAACCGAGCTGATACATAACCGACCAGTCAAAGGATTTCTACGGCGGTCAAGAGTGTTTGTGTCCTGCCCCTCATTTGTATCTGCGCTCACTCACTGCGTAAGTGCTCACTCACTGTGTCTACGCTCACTGGATCTGTGCTCAATCACTGTGTCTGTGCTCACTCGCTGTGTCTGTGCTCACTCACTGTGTCTACGCTCACTCACTGGATCTGTGCTCAATCACTGGATCTGTGCTCAATCACTGTGTCTGTGCTCATTCACTGGATCTGTGCTCACTCACTGTGCCTGTGCTCATTCGCAGTGCATGGTGCTTGGAGCAGGGGCTGTTGGTATGTGCAACACCAGCCCTACTTTCGCATCTCACCACAGCATCACCGTCCCGGTAAGCATCACAGCATCACCACAGCATCACCATCACAGCATCACCACCACAGCATCACCACCACAGCATCACCACCACAGCATCACCACCACAGCATCACCACCACAGCATCACCACCACAGCATCACCGCCCCGGTAAGCATCATAGCATCACCCCCACAGCATCACTACACAGCATCACCACCACAGCGTCATCACCACATCATCACCACCACAGCATCATCACCACAGCGTCATCACCACAGCTTCATCACCACAGCATCACCGTCCCAG
>Ga0307974_1001795_pt1 | contig 15000 bp, 10 predicted proteins | sample OrgLakmetagen784_FD_201812 | JGI IMG/M metagenome (GOLD analysis project Ga0307974, IMG submission 201812) | Saline water microbial communities from Organic Lake, Antarctica - #784 | ecosystem: Environmental > Aquatic > Non-marine Saline and Alkaline > Saline | place: Antarctica: Organic Lake... | reverse complement strand
TAATCTTTGGCGCAATGGTCTGGATAAACCCGTAGCCGATGATCCAACTGGCCAAAAATCCACCGACTTCCCAGTGGTCCCAGCCAAAGACGGTACTGAGGTATACCGGCAGCGCCACCACAAACCACACATCCCGGGCGCCAAAAAGGAACATCCGGGCTGCCGACAGCACGTTGATCGCGCGGCTCTTCGACAGGATCTCGCTGAATTTGGGTTTCGCCTTACTCTTGCCCATGTCCTGACCCAGCAGAAACAGGCTGGCCAGCCACACCAGGCCCAGAGCCACCGCCATTGCAATGACCGCGCCCGTGAAGCCTGCGGCCATCAGCAGCACACCGCCGAGGAAGAAGCCGACACCCTTGAGCGTGTTCTTGGACCCGGTCAGGATCGCTACCCACTTGTAGAGCTTGCCCTGCTCCGAATCCGGCACCAGCAATTTGATGCCGCTCTTGGCGGACATCTTGTTCAGATCCTTGGCAATACCGGACAGCGCCTGGGCTGCCATCACCCAGGGCACCGTCAGCATGGTCGCCGGCACTGCCAACATGGCCAGGGCCGCAATCTGCAGGAACAGACCAATGTTCATGGTGCGGTTCAGTCCCCAGCGGGCGCCCAGATAGCCGCCCACCAGGTTGGTCACCACCCCGAAAAACTCATAGAAGATGAACAGCATGGCGATTGCCAGCGGCGAATAACCAAGCTGGTGGAAATGCAGAACCACCAGCATCCGCAGGGCGCCGTCCGTGAGGGTAAAGGCCCAGTAGTTACCGGTGATGACCAGATACTGGCGGATCGCAGGCGTCATATCAGGCCGACCCGACCCTGCGTGCCAGTTCCACGGTGCGGTTGGCGTAGGCCCATTCGTTGTCGTACCAGGCGTAAATTTTCACCTGGGTGCCGTTGACCACCAGGGTGGACAGGGCATCGACAATAGAGGAACGCGGGTCGGTCTTGTAGTCGATGGACACGAGTGGGCGTTCCTCGTAGCCAAGAATGCCCTTGAGCTCGCCTTCGGCGGCTTCCCTGAGCAGCCGGTTCACCGTATCGCGATCGGTGGGCGTTTCCACCTCGAATACGCAATCGGTCAGTGACGCGTTGGTTAATGGCACTCGCACCGCGTGGCCGTCCAGCCGCCCTTTCAGCTCCGGGAATATCTCGATGATCGCCGTCGCCGAGCCGGTGCTGGTGGGGATCAGCGAACTGCCGCAGGCTCGCGCCCGGCGAAGATCCTTGTGGGGGGCATCGAGTATGTTCTGGGTGTTGGTCAGGCTGTGGATGGTGGTGATGGAGCCGTGCCTGATGCCCAGCTTCTGATGAATCACCTTCACCACCGGCGCCAGGCAGTTGGTGGTGCAGGAAGCGGCGGTGACAATGCGGTCGTTGGCCGGATCAAAGATGTTGTCGTTCACCCCTACCACAATATTCTTGGCCCCCGGCTCCTTCACCGGCGCCGTAACCACCACCCGCTTCACGCCCTGATCCAGGTAGCCTTGCAGCACTTTCACGGTTTTGTTGGCGCCACTGGCTTCAATAACCAGATCGCAACCGGACCAGTCGGTATCGCCGATGGCCCTGTTGCGGGTAACGCGAATGCGCTGGCCTTCGATGATTATTTCATCCCCGTCTGCATCCGCCTCATGATTCCAGCGGCCGTGCACGCTATCAAAAGTCAGCAGGTGCGCCAGGGTAGCGGCATCGGCGCCCGGATCGTTGATCGCCACAAACTCCAGTTCCGGCCACTCCCAGGCTGCCCGGAGTGCCAGGCGGCCAATGCGGCCAAATCCATTAATGCCGACTTTTATCTTGCTCATTATTTGCTCCTGTTAAGTCTGGCTCCGTGCAAAAGCGAGGAGGCAGGTTGTTCCAGAACACGCTGTAAATACGTCCCTGTACGCTCGGCCTCCGCCATCCATGGCTCCGGACGGTTCTGAAACAACCTGCCTCCTCGCTTCCGCAGTCCTTGGCAGCCTCAGTGATGTTTTACCTAACCATTAGATAAACCTGACAACGGGCCTGTCAGTCATCGCTGCCAGTCGCTCAAGTTCAATTTTGATCAGATCTGGATTGCCTTCCGCCGTCTCATCCAACACCCGCAGTAGCCAGTGGGGCAACCGTGGATTCAGGGAGTAGTAGACCCACTGGCCCTGGCGCTCGGTGTCCAGCAATCCGGCGTCCCGCAGGGTCGCCAGATGGCGACTGGCCTTGGGTTGAGGGATATTCAGGGCTTCGGTTAACTCGCAGACACACAGCTTTTTCTGCTTGCGGATCAGCATCAGCGCGCCAAGGCGGAGTTCGTCGCCCAGCGCTTTGAAAATGGACACCGGGTCGAAGTTTTCCGGCTTCATGCCGGTCTGTTTTCGATGCACCAGGGTAAAAAGGCCTAAACGCTCGCGGATTTCTTTCAAGGTCAACGCGAAGTTGGCACGCCGCCCCCCAGGTACGGGGTCCGGGAAATCCCAGGCAATCTGCTGGGCTGGCCCGCAGACATCCTGGCATTCGCGGGCCGCTTTCTCACACAGGGTGATCACGTAGTCCCAGTGCTTCTGCTCCAGATCGGTCAGCGCTTTACTTTGCAACCCGGCTATGGCGTAGCCCGCCTCTTCCAAAACCTGAATGGCCATGGGATGAGGCTGGTCAGGATGGGTGCCGGCGCTGGCGACTTCAAACTGGTCACCGGCCATGTCCCGCAGCAAGGCTTCCGCCATCAGTGATCGCGCGCTGTTGGCCGTGCAGACAAACAGAACCCGGCGTTTCATATCTAATTCCTCGCATATTTGTTTTTTTGCATATCTATTTTAATGCATAATAGGTCTGGCCAGACTACGAGTAAAGGGACAGTTTGATGACAACCACCGCCGACCACTCTGAAGATATCAGCAGCGACATGGACCTGTTCAGCCGGTATCTTTCGGTCTGGGTGGCCCTGGCCATCGTTGCCGGCGTGGCTCTGGGTCAGCTTGCACCCTCAGTACCGGAAACCCTCTCGCGCTTTGAAATTGCTCAGGTGTCCATCCCCATCGCCATTCTGATCTGGGCAATGATTTTCCCGATGATGGCGCAGATCGACTTCAGCGCTCTGGTCGGTGTAACAAAAGAGCCGAAAGGCCTGGCGATCACCACCATCGTGAACTGGCTGATCAAGCCCTTCACCATGTTCGCCATCGCCTGGTTTTTCCTGATGGTGGTGTTCGAGCCTTTTATCGAACCACAACTGGCCAGCGAATACCTGGCAGGTGCGATTCTGCTCGGCGCGGCGCCCTGCACGGCCATGGTGTTTGTCTGGAGCTATCTCACCAAGGGCGATGCCGCCTACACCCTGGTGCAAGTGTCACTGAATGACATCATCATGCTGTTTGCCTTTGCGCCGATCGTAGTGTTCCTGCTGGGCATCTCCGACATCCAGGTGCCCTGGAATACCGTCATTCTTTCCGTTGTGCTTTACATCGTGATTCCACTCACCGCCGGCTACCTGACCCGCCGCACCCTGATCGCCCGTCGCGGGCAACGCTGGTACGACGACGTCTTCATGAAGCGCCTGAGCCCGGTCACTCCGGCTGCACTGATTATTACGCTGGTGCTGCTGTTCGCGTTTCAGGGTGAAGTGATTCTGGAAAACCCGTTTCATATCGCTCTTATTGCCGTGCCACTGATCGTGCAGACTTTCCTGATTTTCTTTCTGGCTTACGGATGGGCCAGATTGTGGAAGGTGCGACACTGCATCGCTGCGCCCGGCGCCATGATTGGTGCCAGTAATTTTTTCGAGCTGGCGGTTGCAGCGGCGATTGCCCTGTTCGGACTGCAGTCCGGCGCCGCTCTGGCGGCAGTGGTTGGTGTGCTGGTGGAAGTGCCACTGATGCTGATTCTGGTGCGGATTGCCAACAAGACCCGGGACAGATTCCCGGCCTGAGGTAACAATCTGAAAACCGGCTCCCCTGCGAACACTCCATAGGGTAGGATCCTAGTTAAGGCAACCAGGATGGCCAGGAGGGCGCGTATGCTCAGATTTTTCCGAATTGTGGATGGCTTGATCAAGGACATGGGTAACTCGCCGCCGGACCACCAGAGCCGGGTGAAGCAGGCAGACTGGATTGACGCCTGCGAACCTGACGAGTCCGAACGACGGATTCTCCAGGAACTGCTGAAAACCGACATCCCGGAATTCGATAATGTGGAAGAGATCGAGGCGTCGGCGCGCTGCTTTGTGGATCAGGCCGGCGTGCACGTTCATTCGCTTTTTCTGAACCTTGCCGAAGGACGGCACAACACCGTGTCTGTGGCTTTCATCCTGCAGAAAAACCGCCTGATCACCATCCGTGAGAGTGAGCTGGCAGACTTCCGCCTGCTCAGAATGCGCGCTCGCCGGGAGCAGATCGAAGCACGGAGCGTGGCCGAAATGCTGGTCACACTGCTGGAACAGAAAGTTGAAAATCATGCCGACGGGCTGGAGGACCTGCACCGCCAACTGGAGGAAGTCAGCCATCTGGTGCTTGAGGATGAAGACGCCGAATTGGACGAGGCAATCAATCGCCTGGCCAAACTGGAAGACAGCAACGGCAAAACCCGGCTGTGCCTGATGGACACCCAACGCAATATTTCGTTCCTGCTCCGGCATCTCAGCAAAGAGGGCGAGCTTCGGGAGACCCTTCGTGAAATCAACCGGGACATCGAAACCCTGATGTCACACACAACTTTCCTGTTCGACAAGATTAACTTCCTGATGGACTCGACCCAGGGTTTCATCAACATTGAACAGAACCAGATCATCAAGACGTTTTCCATTGCCGCCGTGGTGTTTCTGCCCCCGACACTGATTGCCAGCATTTATGGCATGAACTTCGAGCACATGCCGGAACTGGAGTGGCTCCTGGGTTATCCGGGAGCCATTGGGCTGATGGTCCTGGCCGGGTTTGCGCCTTACTGGTATTTCAAGCGCAAGGGCTGGCTTTAAGGTCCCTGATAAGCAAGTTGACGGCCTGCAGTGAGCTGCAGGCGCGAAAACATACCGACCGATTTGATTCTGCCTGGTGCCTGCCCGGCGACCGAAGTGTGTTAGTGTTGGGAAAATTGATAACGTCCGCGGAAATGGCCGTCATGTGGTTCAGGGGTCAAGGGATCTACCCCGGGGTACCGCAATCCAGAACTCAAGCAGGACAACGCCATGATGTATTTTGCCCATGAAATGAGCCGCGCAGCGCTGATGCCCGTACGCATGCTGACCGGTGCCCAGAGCAAGCTGCTCCGGCATCCACTGAACCCCCTATCTCGCCTTCCCGGGGCACGCAGCATTGCTTCAGCCTACAGTGTTTTTGGCGATCTTACGCGTCGCTACCGGAAGCCGGCTTTCAATCTGAACACCACTGTCTGTGATGGCCAGACCGTCGATATCAGTGAAGTCATTGTAAAACGCAAGCCGTTTGCGCAACTCAAGCATTTCCAGCGCAGTGTGGAGCGGCCTGATGATCCGAAACTGCTTATCGTTGCGCCGCTTTCCGGACATTTTGCCTCGCTGCTGCGTGGCACCGTGGAGGCGATGCTGCCGGATCATGACGTGTACATCACCGACTGGCGCGACGCCTGTCGGGTTCCGCTGTCAGCCGGCGATTTTGGCCTCGACGATTACATCGAATACGTGATTGATTTCCTTGACCACCTGGGGCCTGACACTCACGTGCTCGCGGTCTGTCAGCCGGTCGTGCCCGTGCTCGCAGCTACCGCCATCATGGCCGAGGACAAGCACCCGGCGGCACCACGTTCACTGGCGCTCATGAGTGGCCCGATCGACGGGCGCATTGATCCTACCGAGCCCTGTAAACTGGCGACCGAGCACAAACTGTCGTGGTTCAAACGCAACCTGGTTCACAAGGTGCCCGCACCCTACCCCGGCGTTATGCGCAAGGTTTATCCCGGATTTCTGCAACTGACGGGTTTTGTGAACATGAACTTTGATCGCCACGTTGATGCCTATCGTGGTCTGTTCAACTCCATCCGTGACAATGAGGTCGACAAGGTCAGCCGACACCGGCAATTCTACGACGAGTACCTGGCGGTGATGGACCTGCCGGCAACCTATTATCTGGAGACCATCCAGCGCGTCTTCCAGGAGTTTCACCTGGCACGCGGATGCTTCAAATACCGTGGCCGTCTGGTGGATCCAGCCGCTATCCACGATACAGCGCTGATGACCATCGAAGGTGAAAAGGACGACATTTCCAGCCCCGGACAGACCCGTGCCGCCCACGATCTGTGTGTCAATATTCCCGATGCCCGGCGTCTGCATCATTTGCAGCCGGGTGTCGGTCATTACGGTGTCTTCAACGGCAGCCAGTGGCGTGAAATGATTTCGCCGCGGTTAAAGGAATTCATTCGCAAAGCCTGACCGATCGCCAAGGACAGATTTCTTGTCGCGCTCTGGGTGCTCTGCTAGCTTGATGATGTTCCCGACAAAAAAAACAAACAAACAGGGCGCACCGCCGCTCAAAGGAGAGTGTCATGCAGGATCTCAAAGGCAAGGTAGCCCTGGTCACCGGGGCTTCCCGCGGCATTGGCCGGCACATCGCACTTCAACTCGCCTAGCGCGGCGCCGATGTTGCAATCAACTACCGCTCCCGCCAGTCCGACGGCGACGAAGTCGCCCGGGAAATTGAAGCCGCAGGCGTCCGGGCACTGGCGATCAAAGCGGATCTTTCGCAAATGCCAGAGGCGCGCAGCCTCGTGCGCAAGGTTCATGAAGAGTTCGGGCGCCTGGACATTCTGGTGAACAACGCCGGTATTACCCGCGACAAGTCGATGAAAAAACTCACCGACGACGACTGGAACGACGTTCTCGACACCAACCTGGGAAGTGTTTACGCCACTTGCTCCGAAGTGCTGAAAATCATGATGGACCAGAAGTTCGGTCGCATCGTCAATATCACGTCCTTCGTCGGCCAGGCCGGCAACTTCGGGCAGGCCAACTACGCGGCCAGTAAAGGCGGCATCATCGCATTTACCAAAACCCTGGCGCTGGAAATGGCCAAGTACAACATTACGGTCAATGCCATCGCCCCGGGCTTTACAGAGACCGAAATGCTCGCCCAGGTGCCCGAGAACATCCGCGAACAGATCATTGCCCGTGTGCCAATGGGCCGGTTTGGCCAGCCCGAGGAAATTGCGCGTGCAGTGGTGTTTCTGGCGGCGGAAGGCGATTACATTACCGGCCAGCAGATCAATGTTAACGGCGGCGTATACATGTAATGTCGCCAAATCAGGAGCATAGTGACCATGGCTGACAGACCGATCAAAACCCCTGCCTCGCCGGAATTCGAGCCACAGGTCGTGCGCCGATCCCTGGCGCGGGTAGGCAGGCATGGCGGCCACCTGCTGAAACAGGCTGTCCTGCGCCGGTTACGCGGCGGCGAGCCCAATCCGGTCAGCATCAGGAGCATCGGCAAGCCCTTTGTTTCCCTGACCGGCAAACTGGCGACGCAGCCCGACACCCTGATGTTCGCCCAGATGCGCCTGGTCAAGGATACCACCCTGTTCTGGTCGGGCTTGCTGGCCAGCGGTATCAACAAGAAACCACTGGCAGTAGTGGAACCTGCGCCGGGTGACGGACGCTTCCGCGACCAGGGGTGGAGCGAGACAATGGCCTTCAACGTTATCAAGCAGGCCTATCTGCTCTCCAACCGCTGGATCATGGACACCATTGACGATGTCCGGGGTCTGGACGATCACAGCAGACACAAGCTGCGCTTTTTCACCGGCCAGATAACCGATGCCCTGTCGCCCAGCAACTTCATCCTGAGCAACCCCGAGGTCCTGCGCACTACCGTCCAGACCCGGGGCAGGAACCTGCTGCGTGGCCTGGCCAATCTGCTGCGCGATCTGGATGAAGGCAAAGGGCCAATGCCCTTCCGCATGTCCGACCCGGACGCCTTTCATGTTGGCGACAATCTGGCCAACACCCCGGGCGACGTGATTTACCAGAACGACCTGATGCAGCTCATCCAGTACCGGCCAACTACCGAGACAGTGCACCGCCGGCCGCTACTGGTGATCCCACCATGGATCAACAAGTACTATATTCTTGATCTGGGCGAGAAAAAGTCGTTCATCCGCTATTGGGTGGAGCAGGGCCACACGGTTTTTGTGGTCTCCTGGGTAAATCCCGGTCCGGAGCTGGCTCATAAAAGCTTTGAAGACTACATGCTCGAAGGCCCGATCGCCGCCATGGATACCGTTGAGAAAGTCACCGGCGAGCGTGAGCTGAATACCGTCGGCTATTGCATTGGCGGCACACTGCTCGGCTGTACCCTGTCCTGGTTGGCAGCCCGTGGCGATGACCGGGTCAAAAGCGCGACTTTCCTCAACAGCCTGATGGACTTCTCGGAGATTGGCGATCTGGGTGTGTTTATCGATGAGGATGCCGTCAAAAAACTCGAAAAAGCCATGAACAAGCAGGGCTATCTTGAGGGCGCCTCGATGGCGACGGCCTTTAACATGCTGCGTGCCAACAGCCTGATTTGGTCCTTCTTCGTCAACAACTACCTGCTGGGGCGAGATACCGCTCCTTTTGACCTGTTGTACTGGAACTCGGACGCCACCCGGATGCCCGCGGCCATGCACAGTTTCTATCTCCGCAACATGTACCTGAACAACCGGCTGCGTGAGCCAGGCGGTATTGAGCTGGCGGGCACCCCCATCGATCTCGGACAGGTCACGGTACCGAGCTACTTCGCCTCGGCTGTGGAAGACCACATCGCGCCCTGGATTTCCTGTTATCAGGGATCGCGGTACCTTGGTGGCCCGGTGCGTTTTGTGCTCGGCGGCTCGGGACACATCGCCGGCATCATCAATCCGCCGGAGCGGAAAAAGTACGGCTACCGTATCAATGAAAACAGCGATCTGGACCCGGATGCCTGGCTTCAGGGTGCCCAGCAGTTTGAAGGTTCCTGGTGGCCGGACTGGGTCGCCTGGGCGGAACAGTTTGGCGGTGGACAGGTAGCCGCCCGCAACGTCGAGGACGGGAAGCTGCCCGTGATTGAGCCCGCACCGGGCGCCTATGTGCAGAACCGGCCCGCGCCGCCAACACCAGTCGCCAGGCCAGGCCAACAGGCTTCACGTAAGAAGACTGCGCCCCGTAAGCGTGCTCCGGCAGCTAGCAAAGCCACTCAGTGAAATGATGAAACCGGATAAGGACTGCCTGTGATCTTCGGTATGGCCTGGCTCGGAATGGTGTGGCTCGGACTGATCACGGTGGTGCTGATTGCGGCCGCAGTGATCGTAATGCGCCGGCGTCGCGATAGCGGTGACAGCACCGAAGTGCCCACCCCCGGGCAGCAAAGTGAGGCGCGCCAACAAGTTCTGGAAATGGTCAGGGGCATGCATACCGCCTCGAAAGGGCTCCATGGCCGCGCTCGCATAAAGGCGTTGCGCGGCTATATGGACCGCATGAGCCATGGTCTGGAACTGACCTCGGAGATCCGCACTCCCGCCCAGGGCGCTCCCAGGGGGGAGTGGGTCATCGCCCCCGGAGCAAAATCCGAACGCCGCATTCTCTACATTCACGGCGGTGCGTGGGTCGCAGGCAGCCCCGAAAGCCATCGCACCATTACTGACCGATTGGCGCGGCTGGCCGGGGCATGCGTATTCGCTCTCGATTACCGGCTGATGCCGGAAAACCGCTATATGGACGGCATCTTCGACTGTCGGCAGGCCTATCGCTGGATCCGGGCCAACGGCCCGGACGGAGAGGCTCCGGCGGATTATGTGGTGATCGCAGGGGACTCCGCCGGCGGCAGTCACACCCTCGGTCTCATTGCCTGGATTCGGGATCAGGGCCTGCAACCACCGAATGCCGCTATTGCCCTGTCACCGTCCACCGAACTGATGTTGACCGCGCTGCGCCGTCGCAAGAATCTGCATACCGACGCCATGCTGGGACCAACCGTTAAAAAACTGTCCCGGATACCTCCGCCGTTACTCTGGTGGGGAACCGTCCTGGGCATGCGAGTTTTGCCCACCAGCCCGCTGGCATCGCCCCTGCGCGGGCAGCTACACAACCTGCCGCCGACGCTGATTCAGGTCAGCGAATCGGAACTATTGCTGGACAACGCCCGGCGGTACGCGGAGAAAGCCCGGGCTGCCGGCTCAACCGTGGAGCTGGAAAGCTGGCCCGATATGGTTCATGTATGGCATATGTTTACGCCGCTATTACCGGAGGCCGAAGAGGCCTTCGACCATATCGGGGAGTTTCTGTCGCGGCATCCAGCCTGATGCCCCGCACACTGACGTTACCATCGAGTCTAACAGGCCTCCAGAGGCGCATAGGCCAGCACCAGCCACTTGGCACCCTCATCGAAGTTGACCTGCACCCGCGTGTGATGGCCGGAACCTTCTGAGTTCATCACGATGCCTTCGCCGAATTTGGGGTGGCGCACCCGCTGGCCCAGGCTGAACCCGGACTGCTGGGCGGAGTCCTGGCTGAACAGGCTTTCGTTCGGGCGGGCCACCATGGCGGGGCGGCTGACGGTGTTGCGCAGTCGCACTTCCTGGATGCAGTCACCGGGGATTTCGCGAACAAACCTGGACAGGGCATGGAACTTTTCCTGGCCGTACAGGCGGCGGGATTCGGCGTAAGTCATCACCAGTTTCTGCATGGCCCGGGTAATGCCCACATAGGCAAGGCGACGCTCTTCCTCCATCCGCCCCGGTTCCTCCAGGGACATGCTGTGGGGGAAAAGGCCCTCCTCCACGCCCGCCAGAAACACCAGCGGGAATTCCAGACCCTTGGCGGAATGCAGGGTCATCAGCTGCACGCAGTCTTCGTTCACCTCGGCCTGGGCCTCGCCGGCGTCCAGCGCCGCCTGGGCGATGAATTCCGACAGCGGGTCGACGCCCTCTTCCGCTTCAAAGTCCGATAGAGCATTCACCAGTTCGTCCAGGTTCTCGGCCCGCGCCTGGCCTTTTTCGCCCTTTTCATTGGCGTGGTAATCCCGCAGGCCGCTCAGTTCCAGGGTTTTCTGCATCAACCCGTGCAGGGTGGCATCGTCCACCATCTCTGTCAGGCTTTCGATAATGCCCATGAAAGATTGCAGCCCGGTTTTGGCGCGGCCCTTGACCTGCCCGGCTTCCAGCAGCCGCTCGGCAGACTCCCACAGGGAAATGCTGCGTTCCGTCGCATAGGCCCGCATATCCGCCAGGCTCTTGGCGCCGATTCCCCGGGCGGGAATGTTCACCACCCGTTCAAAGGCCGCGTCGTCCCGGCGGTAATGCACCAGGCGCAGATAGGCGATGGCGTTGCGGATTTCCTGGCGATCATAGAATCTCAGGCCGCCGTAGACCCGGTAGGGAATACCCTGGCGAATCAGGGATTCTTCCAGCACCCGGGACTGGGCGTTGGAACGATACAGAATGGCCGATTCACTGCGCAGGTTGCCCTCGCTGACCCAGGTGCTGATGGTGTCGGCGATGTAATTGGCTTCGTCCTGCTCGTTGAAAGCCGCATAAAGATTGATAGGCTCGCCGTCTTTGCCGTCGGTCCAGAGCTCCTTGCCCAGGCGGCCCTGATTGTTGGCGATGACCGCGTTGGCCGCTTTGAGAATCATCTGGGTGGAGCGATAGTTCTGCTCCAGCCGCACCAGGCGTGCATTGGGGAAATCCCGCTGGTATTGCTGGATGTTCTCGATTTTCGCGCCTCGCCAGCCGTAAATGGACTGATCGTCGTCGCCTACCACAGTCAAAGGCACCCGGTTACCGGCCAGAATCTGCAGCCAGGCGTACTGAATGGTGTTGGTGTCCTGGAACTCGTCCACCAGAATCTGCTGGAAACGGCTCTGGTAGTGCTTCAGTAGTTCCGGGCGATGCAGCCACAGCTCGTGGGAGCGCAGCAGAAGTTCGCCGAAATCAACAAGCCCGCTAAGGTTGCAGAGCTTCTCGTACTGGCGATACACGGTCAGCATGGTGCTGTTGAAATGGTCGCCGGGGTTTTCCTGGATGTGGTCTGCCCGCAGGCCTTCGTCTTTCTGGCCATTGATAAACCACTGGGCCTGCTTCGGCGGCCAGCGGCTTTCGTCGATCTGCATTTCCCGCATTACCCGCTTGATCAGGCGCAGCTGATCGTCGCTGTCGAGAACCTGGAAGTTTTCCGGCAGGCCGGCGTCCTTGTGGTGCGCCCTTAACAACCGGTGTGCGATGCCGTGAAACGTACCGAACCAGAGGCCGCGGGCCGGAATGTCCATCATCTGCTCGATGCGGTAACGCATCTCTTTCGCGGCTTTGTTGGTGAAGGTGACCGCCAGAATGCCCGTGGGTGGCACATTATCCACCTGCATCAGCCAGGCGATGCGGTGCACAAGCACCCGGGTTTTGCCGCTGCCCGCCCCGGCCAGCACCAGCAGATGATCATTCTGGGCCGTGACGGCCTCACGCTGGGCATCGTTCAGGGGATCAATAATCGAGGAAACATCCATGGGCAAAACCGCGTTGATCGGGTGAATTTGGTTCTGACAGCCGGGGGATTATAACAGGGCATCAAGTCCCTGCACGGACGGAGAATATCAAGGTTTTACTCAGGCGAGGATGAGGAGTGACGGTATAGCCACAAACAAAAAAGCCGGGAGTTTTTTGCTCCCGGCAAGGAAGTCCCCTGAGACCAACGCGAAAAAGGGAACTCAACGTAAATATCAGCATAAGTGGTCAGTGTTTCATTGATGTTTCAGGGTCTGCCCGAGAAATGGGCATCAAAAGTCTGTCGGATTTTAGCCGAAACGGCCACGTGGAAATGCGGCGCTACTGACTAACTCCCAGACCAGCTTGAAACATCCCTGCCATGTTTGTTGAGCACAATACCCAGACAATCTCGAAACTTGGCACAACCGGATATGAGCCAGTTAAACCAGTAAGGATAAGGCGGACGATGGAATGACTTGATCTGCCCCAAGCGCCGCTCGCATCCAGGAGTGACCGACATGAAAGACCACCTGACTCAGGAACTGGTTCGCCTTATATCCGGCGAGATAATTTCAACCCTGTTGCAACCTATCGTAAATATCGAAAAGAAGACGGTGTTTGGATACGAAGCTCTAAGCCGGGGCCCCTCGGACAGCCCTTTGCACGGGGCTCAGCTTCTGTTTGAAACTGCCGAGCGCAGCGGCCTGACATCGGAGCTTGAAGGACTCTGCTTGCGCACAGCCGCACGAAGCTGGTCAGGTCAGGGTTCTCCTCTGAAGCTCTTCGTCAACATCAGTCCGGCTAAACTGATGCCCTCCGAGTTCAATCCGTCACAGCTGCGCAAGCTTCTTGAAACTAATGGACTTAAGCCCTCGAACATCGTAATTGAGCTTTCCGAACGCTATCCTACTGCCGATCCATCTGAGCTTCTGAAAACGCTCTCCTGGCTTCAGTCAGAGGGTTTCCTTATTGCCATTGACGATCTGGGCAGTGGCTATTCAGGGCTCAAACTCTGGTCCGAGCTGAAGCCGGACTTTGTAAAAATCGATCGGCACTTCATCCGTGACATTCAGGACGACCTCATCAAACGGGAATTTCTCAAGTCCGTGGTAGAACTGGCAAATCGCCTGAACTGCAAGCTGATAGCAGAAGGCGTGGAAACAATTGCGGAATTGCGAGTCGTTTCAGACATGGGAATCTCGCTTGTTCAGGGCTTCCTCCTCGGTCGCCCGAAACCCTTTGCCACTGCCTCCCTCGACCCGCTGAACGTTCAGGCGACCTTCACATTCAAGCCACCTCTGCAGGAAACAGCCGGATCCTTGTGCAGTGATATCCAGCCAATCACTTTCAATGAAACGCTTGAGAATGCCCTCGAACGACTTCAGAGTGAGCCAAGCATGTTCGCTTTACCGGTGGTTGACGATGGCAAACCCCTTGGCCTGCTTCACAAGTGGCGAGTTCTTGAAACTTTCAGCACCCCATACGGCCGAGCGCTTTACGAAAAATATCAGGTTACCCAGATGCTGAGCGCCGACGCCCTTGTCGTGGACTTCGATACGCCGCTGGAAGAGGTCAGCCAACAGCTGATCGAAGAGGATACGCATTACCTCAAGCAGCATTTTATTGTCACCCGCAACGAGCGGTACGTTGGGCTCGGCTCTACCCGTGCGCTATTGCAGAAAATTACCGCGAAAAAAATTGAAAAAGCACGATACGCCAATCCCCTCACACTGCTTCCGGGCAATGTTCCCATTCAGCAGGAACTGTCCGCCAGAACTGAAAGAAAACTACCTTTCAGCATAATCTATTTTGATATAAACATGTTCAAACCATTGAATGACCAGCTTGGCTACCGGGTCGGTGATCAGATCATCCTCCTGCTTGCCGAACTACTGACGAAGTCATTTAGTGAGGAAGGGGACTTTGTGGGTCATATAGGTGGAGACGATTTCGTCGTCATGAGCGCCTCTACCCTGGCCGTTGACCGTGCGAATACAGTGCAAACAGAGTTTGTCAGCCAGACACGACGTTTTTACACTGACGACATCCTGCGGGATGGATTCGTGGAATCGGAAGACAGAAACGGACGCATTGACCGCTTTCCGCTGGTTTCTCTGAGCGCCGGAATTGTCATGACAACGAGGGGCGACACTCACACCCCCGAGCAGCTTTCCGATGCGGCCAGCGAAGCGAAGAAGAAAGCGAAAATATCTGCAGATTTCTGTTATACAAACTTAGTAACCGGACATAATCCGGTCAGCTCACTCCACAGCATCCATTGTTGAACATCCAACGACATCACACAACCCGGCCGGGGCCTCAACCGAAGCGACCATTAATATAATCCCGGGTGATGTCGTTTTTCGGATTGTTAAACAGTGCTTCGGTAGACTGGCTTTCCAGCACTTCGCCCATGTGAAAGTGGGCCGTGCTGTCAGCAATCCGACACGCCTGTTGCATATTGTGGGTGACAATCACAATCGTGTATTTCTGCTTGAGATCCAGCATAAGCTGCTCAATCACCCGGGTTGAAATGGGATCCAGTGCGGAGGTGGGTTCGTCCATCAATAT
>Ga0307974_1001793_pt1 | contig 15002 bp, 12 predicted proteins | sample OrgLakmetagen784_FD_201812 | JGI IMG/M metagenome (GOLD analysis project Ga0307974, IMG submission 201812) | Saline water microbial communities from Organic Lake, Antarctica - #784 | ecosystem: Environmental > Aquatic > Non-marine Saline and Alkaline > Saline | place: Antarctica: Organic Lake... | reverse complement strand
GTGTGCTTATTATGCTCGGACACTCCCTCCTTATTTTGTGTGTGTGAGAGTGGTGGGGATAGACGTGTATGTTTATGCGCACATGCGTCTGACTTACCTCGTGTGTGTGTGTGTGTCAGTGTGCTTATTATGCTTGGACACTCCCTCTTTATTCTGTGTGTGTGTGTGTGAGAGTGGTGGGGATAGACGTGTATGTTTAGGCGCACATGCTTCTAACTTTCCTCGTGTGTGTCAGTGTGCTTATTATGCTCGGACAACTCCTTCCTTATTCTGTGTGTGTACCTTGTGTAGGTTCCCAGTTGCGTGTGTTTCAGGATGCTTGCTGGCCTTTCGTTCTTTTGTCTCTGTGTTGAGCTCCTTTGTCTCTGAGTTGAGCTCCTTTGTGTTGAGCTCCTTTGTCTCTGTGTTGAGCTCCTTTTGTCTCTGTGTTGAGCTCCTTTTGACTCTGTGTTGAGCTCCTTTGTCTCTGTGTTGAGCTCCTTTTGTCTTTGTGTTGAGCTCCCCCACGTACTGATTCTTGGAGCAGCACATCGGCTTTTCTGAAGCGCGCTTTCTATGCGTTAATGTAATATTCGGTGCTCTCAAACGATGTCCAAATGATGATGTTTATTTGAATGGTGCTTTAAATACTGATGCTAAGATGATGTTTAGAGCGGTGCGCAGGGGCTCCTACGTTTTATCGTTTATGAACTGGATTTGTTTAGCTGATGGTGCAATTATTTTTCAAGTAGTGCTGGTGTACACTGAACACAGCTATAACATATACGTAGGGTTGGCAGAACCATACGTATATATATGGTGTTTATATACGGTATTTTTGGCAGGAAATTGCTAAGTATACGGTGTTTACATACGGTTCTAGCCAACCCTGTATATATATGAGAATTTTCTCTGTTTTCCTGCTAAATTATTGTGTATGCTAGGTATACACACTGTGATGTACCTGTATACTATGCACACTGTATACTATGCACACTGTGATGTACTTGTACTTTGCTGACATACATCGTACAGTATGCAGTTTTGTACAGCTCTATTTACAAACAATATCCTCATTGTGCAAAGTATGTTCTGCTTTATGGTGCCGTTTTCCCCTCTCAAACTGTTTGTGTTTAAGGGTTACATTTACATGTTTGTGTTTGTTACGTGTGTGTTTGTGTTTGTTACGTGTGTGTTTGTATTTGTTACGTGTGTAATTGTGTTTGTTACGTGTTTGTGTTTGGGGGTTACACTTACGTGGCGACATGCCTATTCTACTGCTCTTGCACTGAACGCTCATCGTGCGTGCTTATGTGTTTTTTACAACAAACCACGCCCTAACAGGATGTGCTTATTGCATGTGTGTTGTGTATCATATACTGCGAGTGTTGTATATCATACGGTGTGGCTTCATACTTGCTGCCCCTGTTGCCTGCAGTTTTCTAAAATGGAGAGCCTGACAAGCCTAGACCTCTCTGACTGTGACCTGCTATCCCTGCCACCAGGTGTGGACGTGTGTGTTTGTGTGTTTGTGTGTGTGTCTGTCTGTGTATGTGTGGCTGTTCGTGTGTGTGTGTGGTTGTGTGTGTGTGCATCCTCATGTCCTTGCCACCAGGTGTGGACGTGTGTGTGTTTGTGTGTGTGTGCGTCTGTCTGTGTATGTGTGGCTGTTTGTATGTGTGGCTGTTCGTGTGTGTGTGTGTGTTTGTGTGTGTGCATCCTCATGTCCTTGCCACCAGGTCTGTACGTGTATAAATGTGTGTGTGTGTGCATGCCTAAGCTCTTCCTGTCACCAGGTGTGTACGTGTATAAATGTGTGTGTGCATGCCTAAGCTTTTCCTGCCACCAGGTGTGTACGCGTGTGTTTTGTGCATCCTGTCTGTTATTGCCCCTAAGGTACACTTGTAGAATTGGCCAGGACCATATATATACGGTGCATATACGGTATTTTTGGCAGGGAAATCACCAGATATACAGTCATATACGGTGCATACATACGGTTCTGGCCAACCCTATACACTTGTGCAAGCGCGCCTGCATGCGTGATTGCGCGCCTACGCACAGAGTGTTGTGTTTGTGTGTATGCAAGTACATGTGTGCTGTGTGTGTGTGTTTGTGTGTATGCGAGTACATGTGTGCTGTGTGTGTTTGTGTTTGTATGCATGTTCGCTTAAGTGTCACTTATAAGTGCTCTGCACGTTTTGTGAGCTGATTCCTCTCTTAGACAACTTCGACTCAACTTTACTTACTTTGCTCACACACACACTCACAACTTTTCTTACTTTTTTCACTCACACTCACAGCTTAACTTACTTTACTCACACTCACACACACAACTTTACTTACTTTACTCACAAACACACACAACTTAGCTTACTTTACTTGCACACACTCACAACTTTGCTTACTTAACTCACAATCACACTCACAAATTAACTATTATACTTTAGTGTCCACTCGCGTGTGCATGTGTGCACTCTTGCCTGTGAGTCTCTCCTAACAGCACTAATCTTTGTTTTACCCCCTCCCAGTAGCACTTAATTGGCAGTGTATTTCAATCCTCCCAGCAGTAGCACTGACCTCCGTGTGTGTCCTTCTCAGCAGCACTGCATGCCGTTTGCCTTTCTCGGCAGCACTAAGTTCCGTGTGCCCTTCTCAGCAGCATTAAATTCCGTGTGCCCTTCTCAGCAGCACTGAGTCCCGTTTGCCCTTCTCAGCAGCACTTCATCATGTGTGTCTCTCCCCAGTGGTTTAGCAAAACACTCTGTCTCTCCCCAACAGTATAGCACAGATCACTCTGTGTGCCCCCTCCAGCAGCAGCACAAATCACCCTGCACCTTTCCAAGCAGCACTAATTGTCTGCACCCTTTTTAGCAGCACTACACTCTGTGTGTCTCTCCCCAATAGTTTTTATAGCGCAAATCACTCTGTGTGCCCTCTCCAGCAGCAGCACAAAACATCCTGCACCTTTCCAAGCAGCACTAAGTCGTTTGTGCCTTTCCCAGAGCACTAGAATTTGTATTTCCCCCCAGGAGCAGCACTCAACTCTGTGTCCCTCCTTCAGCAGCACTGAATTATGTGTGCCCTGAATTCTGCGCTTCCTCCCACCAGCAGCACTCAACTCTGTGTCCCTCCTTCAGCAGCACTGAATTATGTGTGCCCCCTTCCTCCAGGCGTGGCCGAGTTGCCAAGGCTGCTGCATATCAACCTGGATGGCAATTCCCTCACAGGCTTGCCGCTTCAGGTGCAGTCTGCTGTGCCTTACTGGGTTTATGTGCGTATTGTGCGGGTTTATTATTGCAAGCATGTGAACGTCTGCCTGTGTGTGTGCAAATGTGTGTGCAAGTGTGTGCGTGTGCTTTTTTGTGTAAAAGCGTGCATGCGCATGCGGATGCGCACGCAGCTGCAGCTGTGCTTACTTTGCTCAAAATGGCACGGATGTTTTTCGCTCGCAGCTTGCCAGTGCGCGCTGTCTGTGCTCGACACGCACCTTGCCTGTGAATGCCCCTACTGCCTACAAACTTTGCCGCTGACTTTGCATCATGCAATGCTCGTGTTGTTTGCAGCTTGCCTTTGTGCACTGTCTGTGCTCGACACGCACCTTGCCTGTGTAAGCCCCTACGGCCTATGAACTTTGCTGCTGACTTTGCATCATGCACTGCTCGTGTTGTTTGCAGCTTGCCTTTGCGCACTGCCTGCGCTCAGCGCGCTTGGCCAACAATAATTTCTCATCCATACCACAATGCTTCCTGGATGACGCCAAAGGACTGGAGGTCCTGTCTCTGAGCTCAGGTATGATCAGGGGGTTAGATCAGGGGCTTATGATCAGGGGTACGACCTAAGGTATGATCAGGGGGTCAAATCAGGGGCTTATGGTCAGGGGAGTAGGGGCTTATGATTGAGGGGTTGGATCAGGGGCTTATGATCAGGGAAGTAGGGACTAAAGTCAGGGGCTTATGATCAGGGGGTTGGATCAGGGGCCTATGATCAGGGAAGTAGGGACTAAAGTCAGGGGCTTATGATTGAGGGGTTGGATCAGGGGCCTATGCTCAGGGAAGGAGGGACTAAAGTCAGGGGCTTATGATCAGGGGCCTATGCTCAGGGAAGTAGGGACTAAAGTCAGGGGCTTATGATTGAGGGGTTGGGTCAGGGGCCTATGATCAGGGAAGTAGGGACTAAAGTCAGGGGCTTATGATTGAGGGGTTGGGTCAGGGGCCTATGATCAGGGAAGTAGGGACTAAAGTCAGGGGCTTATGATCAGGGGCCTATGCTCAGGGAAGTAGGGACTAAAGTCAGGGGCTTATGATCAGGGGGTTGGATTAGGGGCTTACGGTCAGGGTTTAGATCAGGGGTATGATCAGGGGAGCAGGGGCTTTAATAAGCAAGACAAGTGGTGGGAATTCCTTTGTGCGCGTCCTGAGCGCCTTTTTACAGTAAACACCACATATTTTGGTTATCTCATAAATATTAAGAGTGGTTGTTTGCCTGCTAATTCTGGTTTCCCATCCGAAATCTTTGTATGTAAGGGCGGTGGCAGGGACTCCCAAGCGCATGTTAGAGCGCCTTAATCTGGAGCTGCCCCTTCTTTTCTGGTGTCCCATCCAGCAATTGCCTTTGTATGCAGGGGCGGTGGCAGGGACTCCCAAGCGCGTGTTTGAGCGCCTTCATCTGGAGCTGCCCTGCCTTCAGCGCTTGCTCATAGAAGACGCAAGTTTTGATGGGAAGGCAGTCGTTAACATGCTCAACCTTCAGAGGAAAGCGATGCAGGCAGACAGCAGGCTGTGCATAGCTGTTAGCTAGATAGCTGTTAGCTAGATAGCTCTGCCTTGTTAGATCATGTGGTCCAATCTGTCTGCTTTGTTAGACCATGTGGTCCTGTAAGTACATTCGCTTGTAGTAAGTTACGCCATGCTTCCATTGTACACTCGATCTTAGTCCTAGCCTGCACTTGATTTTGGTTGTCAAGGTGCCTAGGTCCCAGCTTTCATGGAAGGTTCGCCCTTTGTGACCAAGCAGCTAGCAATCGTTTTTGTCATGCGCTTATGGTTGTTCTCTTGCATTGCAGCACACTAGTCTTTAAAAAAACTGATCGTAAACAGCTTGCCGCGTTCAACTCAAGCGCAATTTAGTCCAAAATATAAGCTTGTCTTCCGATTCGGTGAGTGGGCCAAGCCACTTGAAAGAGTTACACAGTTACACAGTTACAGATAAGGTAAGGTTACATCGCTATATATGCCTCTGGGGGGCATCTGAGCGTTACAGTTAAAGCCATCAGTCAAAACGTGCGACTGCTAGGCTGCGTGTGTAAAACGTGTAAACATTGCGATTACTATTGTTGTAGCACCAGACTTGTAGCAGCTGCCAGGACCTACCAACCGCAATAAAGTAAAGAGGGGGATCATCATCTGTGAACATGGACTGTCACACTGTGGATACCAAGAATGAGGAGGCAAATAACATTATATATAAACTCATATGTGAGGAGCAGCACATGCACAACGAGAGGGTCTGTAACATGGTCTGATCATCACTCTTTTGCTGCGGGCCCTGCTGCTAGATGTCTCACCTCACACAGCAAAGCACAATCAGAACCAAGTACACACTTGTTCAATTGAAGCAGTGTATTTGACTCTTTATGTCTAGCTACCTTGAAACTGCCAAGATGTACTGATGTTTGATCTCAACATTCTTCGTAGGGGAAAGCACACTGCTGTTCATGTGAAGGTATTGCACTCAGGCAAGCGTCAACATGTATGAAACCTCTCTCGTTGTGCTTGAATGCCTAAATGGGCCAGTGCTTGCATCCCCGCTCTCTTGCATTGTGTGACTGGGAGGGCAATTATGAATACTTTTGTTCATAGGGGTGCAGAGCAGGTGACCCAGGCTTGGTCGGCAGTCTGGACTCGTGCTGCAATGTCGGGCTCTGTTATGGGCGGGCTAAAATTTGCTTAATTGTTTTCCTCCAAGCCACTTGAAAGACGTGAAGAAGGTAGCATTCATCATTAATTGATTGAGCTGGAGCTGTCTGTATCCAGGTGTAGCTGTGAAAATGAGTCCATGCAAGCATACATAAAAACGTGCTTTTACTACAATAGCATTTGGTGCTGATATGCACTCTTTCACTAAATGCACAATTGTAAAGGCCAGTTTATTGCTTTAGAAGTATCACAGACGAATAATTATTAATGCACACTGCTTGTGTACAAAGACGACCAATTCATCGTATTTAGCTAGATTGCACCACACGCCCCTTTGCACCCCATTACTCATTTGATTGCATAATGGCGTGTTTCACACTCATAGATATCAGTTTAGTGAATATATAAGCCGAGTTTCAGGGCGTACGGTGCAGTGTCTGAGCCGCAGTGACATCGCACAGGCTTGAGGTCTCAAGCACGTTTTGCTGCCAACTTCGGTTCGGTCAGGGGGGTTGTTACGTGGTAACTCCTACCTTAAAGTGGTACAGAAAGTACCAAAGTGTGATGTCACACTACTGAGTAATTATAACAGTGACTGGAGTCAAAAGGGCAAGTTCAATTCCTGCAACATCATCACCCTAGATGTTTAGCTGTTATTAATATGAAGTAGAAGTGGCTAAGCACGCTGCTGTGCTTCGTAAGAGGGGTGCGGAGTGACGTCCAAATGGTTGCAAGGAGCATCTGTTAGTGGTTTTAGGGATATTATACCCTGCCATTAAACTGTGAATAAAATGTGGGCCCTACTCGAGAACCCCCCCTTATGGACTCGTGATTGTCCAGAAAGGAGGTCCACCAAGACCGCCACTCTCTGTGGCGTCGCGCCACGCACTCTCTGTGGCGACGAATCATGTTACCAGATTAAGCATGGATTGCAAGCATGGGAAAAAGAGCGAGTTTGTTGCAAGAGAGCCGTCTAATCTGGCCAAACAACCAAATAACCGTAAAACCGTTGCTTACATTAGAAATCCCAGGGGAAATCACACGGTTTGTCCATGCCACTGATTTAGCATAACATCGTGTACAAAAGAAAGCTCCCAGGAAGAGCAGGCTGGAACACTGTTGATCCAGTCATAAATCTCACCCGAATTCACACACAGAGTTTTCCGACACTTGGGCTTCATAATAATTTGTTTTGAGGCTGCGGGGTTACCTGGGGTTACGTTTAAAATTAATGAAATTTGGGCACCGGGATGGATCTGGTAAGGTACAGTCTAACATACAACACAACGTTAATAAAAGATTACTTTTCACAAAGTGAAGTCTACAACTGGGAAAAAGCGTCCTCTTCTGTTCCCCCACACTATGAGATTTGTGAACATGCATATCGAGATCATGCTAGTTTGCTACTGCCACTGCTTGCCGCATTTACCTACTTTTTGCCTGTGTATGCCCCTACTTTTTGCCGCGTTTGCCTACTTTCCTTGTAATTGGTATCACACAGAGATGGTCAAGTGATGTAATTGGTATCACACAGAGATGGACAAGTAATTGGTATCACACAGAGATGGTCATGCACACTGCCCCCCGGTCATTCTCTAACTATTCAACTACCCCTTCCCCCAGAACAGAAAAGAACAGGCTACGCTTCCCCAACAGCCTATCAAACAGATGGCTCTTCAAGGAGGTGCGGTAGTTCTGCTTTGACCGGCCAATCATGAGCACATTTAAACTGCCCCCCTTGTGACATCGCCCTGCAAGGCAGTGATAAAAAGAATGAATGCAAGCATGAACAACACCTCAAGCGGGCAGGACAGTGATAAAAAGAATGAATGCAGGCGTTTATACACCTCAAGCGGTGCAAGCGTTAACAACACCTCAAGCGGGCAGGACAGTGATAAAAAGAATGAATACAAGCGAAAATAAAACCTCAAGCGGTTGCTTACGGACAGCAAGTACCATGTGCAGTTTTGGACCTCTTTTTTTTTCCGGTGAAGGAGTTTTGCGATACCAGAAACCAAAGTGGCTCCTTCTCCTTACCCAATGTAATTTCACTGTCTGCGTAGTTGTTTCTTTTTATATTGCTAGGGACTCCAAAAACGAGAGCTTGACCTGACCACAGAGCAGCAGGCTTTGGGCAGCTACCAATCAGAGCAATTTAAAGGTGTGTTTACGGAACTTTTGGCAGGGATATCACTGAATATATGGTCACATACGGTGTATACATACGATTCTGGCCAACCCTAGGAGTTTAGTCAACAAGACAGTAACAAAAAAGGAAAACATGCAAGCAGCGTCCAACAACCCCCCTAAGACGCCATCACATACCCACCATCAAAGAGCACTATACCTTGGCTGGACCATGTCCTGCTAGGGTGACATCACACACCACACACCTACGATCTAAGAGCGCAGCAATTCGGCTGAACTGCACTTATTACTAGGGTGTCACACTCACCATTCGAGAGCGCAGCATTTTGGCTGCACTACAAATGACTTCTTGGCTGGATTTCTGGGCTCTCCATACTTGTATGTCCACTCAAAGCCCTTTTTCAGCATGTCCGAGGCGCGCGAATGCAGGCTAGTGGCAGATTTTATGTCTGGCAGAAAGTAGTGCTCCTTCACCTGCAAGAAACCAAGCCATGAATAACTCAGTGAATCAAAATTCAAGATTCGAGACTTTATGATATCTGTGTTCACGCATAGATAATTTATGGGGGGTTATATAGACAGCTGAAAAAAAAGAGAGAGAGAGAAAGAGAGAGAGAGAGAGACAGAGAGAGAGAGAGAGAGAGAGGGAGAGAGAGAGAGAGAGAGAGAGAGAGAGGGGGGGGGGGTAAAGACACAAACACACTTAAACGCGTACCTGCTCTGGACCCATGCCCGAAATTTTCTGTAGGCATTGTGTGACTTGGCTGGGGTAGTTGGTGCCCATATCTTCCTGACCACCTGCGCGCGACATTCAAATGATGAAGCTCAGATGTTTGTTACGAGAATTAAGGCAGCCTCATGCAGGGCATCTTTGACATCACCTGAGGGCTCTGTGAGTGGATCTGTGCCTCACTGCATGCGGTCTGTGAGTGGATCTGCTCCCTGTCTGTGAGTGGATCTGTGCCTCACTTCATGCAGTCTGTGAGTGGATCTGCTCCCTCTCTGTGAGTGGATCTGTGCCTCACTGCATGCGGTCTGTGAGTGGATCTGCTCCCTCTCTGTGAGTGGATCTGCTCCCTGTCTGTGAGTGGATCTGTGCCTCACTGCATTGCTGCTGCCCCTCCCATTTCCCCTTTCCCCTGTGCACGAGTGTTACTGTGTGTGCGTTACTGTGTATATGTATGATGTGTGTGTGTGTGTGCGTGTGTGTGCATGTGCGTGCGTGTGCGTGCATGCATGCGTGTGTGTGAGCTACTGTGTATATGTGTGCGCGTTTGCGTGTGTGTGTGTGTGCGCGCGTTTGCGTGTGTGTGTTCCTTGTATCCTGGGCGTAAATTTGCAATACCACCTGAGTGGTCCTTGCCCTCCTCTGAGGCTCACACCTCCAGGCACGCTACATGCCAGGAGCATCGGTTTACAAAAAAGAATGCAGAGATAGCTACGTGTTTCATCAACCCTTTCTGGTGGGCCCCCAAACAACGAGAGCAGCATCATTTTACAGAGAAAAGAGGCTGATCCGCAGTGACACTCGCTGACCCGCAGTGACACACGCAGTGACACACGCAGAGACACACGCTGACCTGCAGTGACACACGCAGACACACGCTGACCCGCAGTGATACACGCAAAGACACACGCTTACCCGCAGTGACACACACAGAGACACACGCTGACCCGCAGTGACACACGCAGAGACACATGCTCACCCGCAGTGACACACACAGAGACACACGCTGACCCGCAGTGACACAATGCAGAGACACACGCAGAGACACATGCTCACCCGCAGTGACACACACAGAGACACACGCTGACCCGCAGTGACACACGCAGACACACGCTGACCCGCAGTGACAGACGCAGTGACACACGCAGAGACACACGCTGACCCGCAGTGACACAACGCAGAGACACCTGCGTATTTTTATCAACCTTTCCTGGTGGGCCCCCGACCAACGAGAGCACTGACTTTGAGCCTTTTACTAATGCATGCATGATCTAGCCATACCTCAGCACTAGGGTTGGTCAGAACCGTATATATACTCCGTATATGACCATATATTTGGTGACTTCCCTGCCGAAAACACTGTATATATACCGTACACCGTATACATATGGTTCTGGCCAGCCCTTCTCAGCACATATCTTTTGCTCTGCTTTTTAGACATGGACGACCCCAGCCTGCGTCCTTTTTTTGCAGCATCCACCCGAGAAACGTTTTCTGATGCTGCTAGACCAAACAGTGTTGCTTACACAACCATAATGTGCACAAAATCACAAAAAGGTGTAGGTATATTGGAATCACAACATACTACATTACACAGGGGGTGGGCCAGAGCTGCATACTAGCATACAACATAGGACCGTTTATCAGGAGGATTGCCAGCATGTGTATCAGGAGCGTTTATCAGGAGGATTGCCAGCATGTGTATCAGGAGCGTTTATCAGGAGGATTGCCAGCATTTGTATCAGGAGGATTGCCAGCATGTGTATCAGGACCAGTGTTGTGCACCTGACGCTTGACGGCGTCAATGGTAAATGACGCTGACGGCGTAATGTATGTCAAATTGACGGTGAAAATAGTAAATTACGCCGCCAATCGTCAGAGTTTAGTGACAGTAACGCCGTTATTTACGATTGTTATTTACGGTGCCATTTTTGAATGACGCCGTATGTGCACAACACTGATCAGGACCGTTTATCAGGAGCGTTCAGAAGCGTTCAGGAGCGTTTGTCAGGACTGTTTATTAGCAGAATTGCCAGCTAAAATGTCTGTTAGTACATACTGTGTGCGTAGCATTCCTTGCATACTGTGTGCATAGCATTCCTTGTACACTGTGTGCATAGCATTCCTTGTACACTGTGTGCGTAGCATTCCTTGCATACTGTGTGCGTAGTATTCCTTGCATACTGTGTGCATAGCATTCCTTGCATACTGTGTGCATAGCATTCCTTGCATACTGTGTGCGTAGCATTCCTTGCACTCTGTGTGCATAGCATTCCTTGTACACTGTGTGCATAGCATTCCTTGCATACTGTGTGCATAGCATTCCTTGTACACTGCGTGCATATCATTCCTTGCATACTGTGTGCGTAGCATTCCTTGCATACTGTGTGCATAGCATTCCTTGCACACTGTGTGCGTAGCATTCCCTGCATACTGTGTGTGTAGTTTTCTTTATACACTGTGTGCGTAGCATTCCTTGCATACTGTGTGCGTAGTACTCCTTGCATACTGTGTGCGTAGTTTTCCTTATACACTGACCTTCCAGGTAGCACCTGTAGTCCAGCAGCATCTGTGGGCTTGCGTGTGTGGGCGTATCTCTCGACAAAGTGGTGGCTTTCTTGTGCTCTTGGACCCACTGCCAGCCCATGCGTGCTATTTCCTGCACAAACAAGAGTGTGCTGCAGTACCTTACAGTTCTATTACGATTGCATCGTGAGATGGCGGCGGATATTCACAATTACATAAAAATGCCACTTTGATTCATTCCAAGGACTGGAGTTCAAGTTGGTACACACTGGACTCAGCAGCGCCTGACATTGCACTGTCTGCTGAGTAGCCAGCAGTGCCTGACATTGCAGTGCCTGACATTGCTACACATTGAGTAGTCAGCAGTGCCTGGCATTGCACTGTCTGCTGGGTAGCCAGCAGTGCCTGGCATTGCACTGTCTGCTGGGTAGCCAGCAGTGCCTGGCATTGCAGTGTCTGACATTGCTACACACTGCGTAGCCAGCAGTGCCTGACATTGCAGTGCTTGACATTGCTACACACTGCGTAGCCAGCAGTGCCTGACATTGCAGTGCCTGACATTGCTACAAATTGAGTAGTCAGCAGTGCCTGGCATTGCACTGTCTGCTGAGTAGCCAGCAGTGCCTGACATTGCAGTGCCTGACATTGCTACACACTGCGTAGCCAGCAGTGCCTGACATTGCAGTGCCTGACATTGCTACACACTGAGTAGTCAGCAGTGCCTGGCATTGCACTACACTCTCCCCTGGTCACTGAGTACTGTATAATCTTTTGCTATATTTTTTTATCGAGATAAATAACAAAAGTGATAAAGATTTCCTGTGTGACTGCTCCCTTAGCAGTGCCTGACATTGCACTACACTCTCCCCCAGTCGCTGAGTACAAGCTCCAATAATAATATTAATAGATACTAATATAATTTATTTCGGCATACGCTGCCCCTGCTGCCATGCCATGCTTGCTCGCTCATGCACAAGCAAAAGTGCGCACCCCACAATCACAGTGCCTGTCAACAGCCCAGTGCCTGCCACTATCACAAGCAAAAGTGCGCACCCCACAATCACAGTGCCTGTCAACACTATCACAGTGCCTGTCAACAGCACAGCATGTGCTTCTTTCTGTCCAGATCTTGTGCACCCTCTACCCTCACGGCCTGGCCATTCATGCCACATCTTGTACAAGCAAGAGCGCAAAACAGGGCGAAATCACAGCACATGCATACATACATACCTAAATGCATACACACATACATACGTACACACACACATCCATCCATCCATCCATCCATGCATCCATCCATCCAAACATACATCGTCATGTGTCATTCAAACCTGCATACACTACCTGTTTTTCCGAGGTCGGCAGCAGTACGGAGTCAAAGCCACAGTGGCTGACCCAGAAGGAAGCCAGCGAGACCTCGTTGTCTATCAACTTGAAGTCACCTTTTTCATTGACCATGTAGTTCTGAACGTGGAGAAGTTGAACAGGGGGAACATGTTAGGACAATGTTAGGACGTTCCTTTTTGTTGACCATGTAGTTCTGAACGTGGAGAAGTTGAACAGGGGAACATGCTAGGACGTTCCTTTTTGTTGACAAAGTAGTTCTGAATGTGGAGAAGTTGAACAGGGGGGACATGTTAGGACGTTCCTTTTTGTTGACCATGTAGTTCTGAACCGGAGAAGTTGGACAGGGGAATGTGTTAGGACGTTCCTTTTTGTTGACAAAGTAGTTCTGAATGTGGAGAAGTTGAACAGGGGGATATGTTAGGACGTTCCTTTTTGTTGACAAAGTAGTTCTGAACGTGGAGAAGTTGAACAGGGGGATATGTTTGGACGTTCCTTTTTGTTGACCATGTAGTTCTGAACATGGAGAAGTTTAACAGGGGAACATGTTAGGACGTTCCTTTTTGTTGACAAAGTAGTTCTGATTGTGGAGAAGTTGAACAGGGGGACATGTTAGGACGTTCCTTTTTGTTGACAAAGTAGTTCTGATTGTGGAGAAGTTGAACAGGGGGACATGTTAGGACGTTCCTTTTTGTTGACCATGTAGTTCTGAACCGGAGAAGTTGAACAGGGGGGGTATGTTTGGACATTCCTTTTCATTGACCATGTAGTTCTGAACGTGGAGAAGCTAAACAGGGGGACATGTTAGGACGTTCCTTTTTGTTGACAAAGTAGTTCTGAATGTGGAGAAGTTGAACAGGGGGATATGTTAGGACGTTCCTTTGTGTTGACAAAGTAGTTCTGATTGTGGAGAAGTTGGACAGGGGGATAGATCAGGAGCGTCAACGGAGGCTACTCTCTGGTATGAGTGCAATGTTGTTTATGTGCAATTGTATGTGTGTTTATGTGTGTGCGCGTGCGTGTGTGAGCGGTCCTTGCTAAAATATCTTTGTCCATGATTGCACACAACTACTGCACACACACACCCAACACATGGCGCAATGACACTGAAAGCTCGTACCGTGACTCTCTATATCTTTATATTGTGGCTCTCTTCATAATAATACCGTGGCTCTCTGTATACATTTATACCGTGGCTCTCTATATACATTCATACCGTGGCTCTCTTCATAATAATACCGTGGCGCTCTATATACATTCATACCGTGGCTCTCTTCATAATAATACCGTGACTCTCTGTATACATTCACACCGTGGCTCTCTGTATACATTCATACCGTGGCTCTCTATATACATTCATACCGTGGCTCTCTGCACAACCGCTGCCCAGGCATGGCAACACAAACTGCTTTACAACGAATGGACATACAAACTAGCACCTGGGCATGGCAATTAGACCGAGAAGTTTACAACACAAACTACTTCACAACAAATGGACACACAAACTAGCACCTGGGCATGGCAATTAGACCGAGAAGTTTACAACACAAACTACTTTACAACGAATGGACATACAAACTAGCACCTGGGCATGGCAATTAGACTGAGAGGTTCACAACACAAACTACTTTACAACGAATGGACATACAAACTAGCACCTGGGCATGGCAATTAGACCGAGAGGTTTACAACACAAGCTACTTCACAACAAATGGACATACCAAATAGAACCTGGGCATGGCAACCAAACTGAGATGTCCACACAAGGCAAGCTATTACACAACAACTGGACACACACAATGGCACCAGGGCATGGCAAATGTAGTGAGCGGTTCACAGAAGACCAGCTGTTACACAGCTATTGGACATACATGGCTCCTGAGCACAGAAACTGCACCAACGAGAACTAACTCAAGGACAGCAACAGGACACACACAGCAACAGGACACACAGAATGGCACCAGGGCATGGCAATTGTACTGAGCGGTTCACAGAAGACCAGCTGTTACACAGCTATTGGACATACATGGCTCCTGAGCACAGAAACTGCACCAACAAGAACTAACTCAAGGACAGCAACAGAACACACACAGCAACAGGACACACACACAGCAACAAGACACACACACAGCAACAGGACACACACACAGCAACAGGACACACACACAGCAACAGGACACACACACAGCAACAGGACACACACACACACAGCAACAGGACACACACACAGCAACAGGACACACACACAGCAACAGGACACACACACACACAGCAACAGGACACACACACAGCAACAGGACACACACACACAGCAACAGGACACACACACAGCAACAGGACACACACACACAGCACCAGGA
>Ga0307974_1001792_pt1 | contig 15004 bp, 16 predicted proteins | sample OrgLakmetagen784_FD_201812 | JGI IMG/M metagenome (GOLD analysis project Ga0307974, IMG submission 201812) | Saline water microbial communities from Organic Lake, Antarctica - #784 | ecosystem: Environmental > Aquatic > Non-marine Saline and Alkaline > Saline | place: Antarctica: Organic Lake... | reverse complement strand
CCCCACCCACTTTCACACACACACCCTCTCCCTTCACCACCTATGCTCCTTCCAGCAGTGCTGCTGCTGCAGCTGCAGCTGCTCCTTGGGGAACTAGACTGCCTGGAAATCAGCATCATCATCAGCAGCAGCCCCCCTTAAGTAGTGGCGGCTGCTCGGTACCGTTCAAGCTTCTGCATGGGGAGGCGGTGCTGAAAGGGCACGAGCAGCCGGTGTGTGTGATGCGGTTGCTGTGAGCACATGCTTGTGCTCCCTCGTGCGTAAAGAATTACACACACAAATGCATGGCCAAGCAAACGCCTTGCATTTAATTGCCCTGGTACTTGGTGTGTTGTGTGTGTGTGTGTGTGTGTGTGTGTGATCTGCCCTTTTCATGTGTGAAAGGTGTCTGCCCTTTTCATGTGTGAAAGGTGTTCATGGTGGCCATCATAGATAAAAGCGCTGTCACTAAAACTGGCATGATAGCGTGCACATTGTTTGCAAATGATTACGCATAAACTGGCAGTACTTTACTGTGTTTGACCCCATCGAGTGCTTTCCTGGCTTGACTGAGTTAGTTTGTATGACTAGGACAATGAACAGTTTATTTTGGTGTTTGATTCGCGAGGGTGTCGGGCTGCCTTTCCTAAATCTAAAGAGGCAAATGCTTGGCTTTCATACTCCAAATGTGGCGCTTACTGTTCAATGCTGCGCAGTGTTTTCTGTCAAATCTGGACATTACTTTGAGGCTCTTTAAATATTTTATCACAAATGGTTGCGTGGGGCCCTTAATACCAGCTTCTACCGACCATCAGCAACCAAGAGGCAGTGCTGTGATATTGTACAGTGTCAAATTGTTGTGTAGGTGGCTTTCGTCACGTGGAGCCCTAATGATCAGCTGCTGCTGACCGTGAGCGACGAAGTGGTGCGATTGTGGAACATCTGCAGCGGACGCTTGCTTCATACATTCACGTGAGTGTTTATGTTTGTGTGAACTGGCTGGCGCTTGTGACAGGGAAAATGGACTCTTGTTTGTCCATGTGCAAATGTGTGAGTGGTGGGTTACTGGCGAGCTGATGAGATGTTGGTACCTCAAACCAGGGTACTGCCCTTTCAAAGCTCACAAATTTCCACGCAATGTAGAAAACACTAGAAATGTTGTTTACGAGTAATACAAGTTTGTCTACCTTTAGCCCTCTTTTCTAAATTCCTTCCCAACTGCAGTTCAAAATTCTGGAAAGTGCTTTCTACGTCTTGCAGTAATTATTCTTTTTAAACTCGTCATTATTATATATTTATATGTTGTTCCGGGCGGTACAAGCATGTGCTGGCGAAGTGACGCCATGAAATGCAGCACGGGTCTGTTTGAGCACTCTGATGAAGTTCAAACTTTCACACATTCCATTAAACTTAATGCTTTCTACCAAAAATAATCAGGCTAACACCCTGTTTATAAACACATTCACGCTTGCGAATACATGTCTTGACAAGCATGTGACCAAGTGATGGAGGTAAATGCCAACAGGATTGATGTACATAGCGTGTGTTGTGGTTGAGTGTACGTGTGGTAAAAGTACACAAGCCTCCCTGAGCAAGTTATACTTTTTGCTGTGTAGGCGCAAGTGCTATAAGCAAGGGTGCCGTGCAAACTTGCTGCACTTTTTCTTCTATTTCTTGCTGTACAGATGTACAGATGAAAATTAGTACAGAAGTACGTGATATGTGCTGGTGATGCTTACAATTTGTGCAGAAGCACGTGATATGTGCTGGTGATGCTTGCAATCTGTGCAGAAGCACGTGATGTGTGCTGGTGATGCTTACAGTCTGTGCAGAAGCACGTGATGTGTGCTGGTGATGCTTACGATTTGTGCAGAAGTACGTGATGTGTGCTGGTGATGCTTGCAATCTGTGCAGAAGCACGTGATATGTGCTGGTGATGCTTACAGTCTGTGCAGAAGTATGTGATGTGTGCTGGTGATGCTTGCAATCTGTGCAGAAGCACTTGATACAAGTCTATGCAGATGCAGTTGCACGTGGTTCGTCCTCAATGATACGGTTGTGCATGAATCAAGTATGTGCAGGTGCGGATATTGAGGAAGTGTGCAATTTGATGAAAGATCACCCAAACTGATTGTGACATGGCTCATGCTGTGGAAATGCAGGTGACGTTGAGAGAAGGGTTCTAATGATTGCAACTGTGTCAATGTTGTTTATACCTGTAAGAGAGAACCACTAGGATTACAATGATTGCAAAGGCTACACCACCACATATCGCTCGCGTAATTCTAGGAAGTCATCAGGCCATGATGCTGTCGTGCACAGGACACTCGCTGTATTATTGCATCACCTTATCTTGCATTGTCTGGCGTGAAAGGAGCGCCTGTGAGAAAAATTGATACCAAGGTTGTAGGTAACGAGGCCGCTTTTAGCATCAAGGTATTTGCACACACACAATGCATTTTGCGTTGTGCCGCGTGATTGCAGATGGCCATATAAAGCAGAAATGAAAACAGCATTTGAAAAAGGGCCATGAAAATTGCTCCCCACATGCATATGAGAAGCCAAGTTGGTATCGAATAAGACTCGTTCACCGCAGGAAAAATTGAATATGTCACAGGAAGATGCAGGCATGGCCTGAAGCCAGCCCCTCATGAGGGATGGTAGAGGTATTGGAGAGGACCTGTCTGATGTGGACAAGCTTAGCAGCGTCGTAGACAGGGCGCACTTGGAGGTTGAGGGCATGCGTCTTGATGAAAGGGAGCGACACTTTGACTTGTTGTGATGTTTTTTGCGTGGAGCGCACACGCGCACACATTTATGGTTTTGACCGGATAAGCAGTAGATTCCCGACCTTGTATTACTTATTTCCCAAGAGGAGGGTTTCACCAATTACTCCTCCCCTTGCAACTGTTGAGTGGGAGCAGACACTGACATGAATTAGCACCAAACAACATCACAGTTGCAGACGCTGCAGCCCCCCTCGCCTTTTACAGGTATTACAGATTAAGCCATCAGTCAAAAATTGCGATGGTAATGCTGTGTGTCCCCCTTGCGCTGCCCCCTCGCCTTTTGCACAGGTACCATAGAGAGGCCGTGTCTTGTTGCGCGTGGATGCCAGATAGCCAGCGCTTCCTCTCTGGCTCTGTGGACAAGACCATCATTATGTCAAACATAGAAGGTAGGTGCAAGGGTGGTATACCTTGATGTGCAGGCCTTGTGCAGCAGGTTCCTATCATTGTGTCGGATGCAGAGGGTGAGGACATCTTGGCACAGCACAGGTGCACTCGCTTGTTTTCAGCTCCGTTGTTTACACTACTTCATAGATATATGATGTGCGTGATATGTGCATCTGAGGATAATCTAGCACGCCTCTTTGATTACTAGAGGGCGAGCGTGCGGGAGCTGTGCGCACCTGTTTCACGTGTGTGTGTGTGTGTATGTGTGTGTGTATGTGTGTGTGTGCGTGTGTGTATATGTATGTATAAGTTTGTGTGTTTAAGCTCAAAGCTACATCACTGGCAGGATTGCATCGTGTGCAAGACCAATATATGGCAGTCACACAAAACGCGCGTTGTTACCTCAAGTAACATCAGGGTGTGCTCCACACATGCTTGTTTTTGTTATCGAAAGCATCAAGCCTCAACTGTGGAAGCAGTCGCACAGGACATGGAATTTACACAGCTTGCGCGTTGGTAAGGCAAACAGATTCACAACGTTCTCCACGCACTCTTGTGTGTATGCTCAGGCACGGAGCTGCAACGCTGGAAGCGATCATACCGTGTGCAGGACATGGCAGTCACGCATAACGGCGCGCTGCTCATCGTAGCGTGCAGCGACCGTCAGATACACATTTTAAGGTGTGGGGCAGAGAAAGCATGTTTTCGTGCGTGCACAACTCTGAGCACATGTTTTTGTGCTTTTTTTCTTCTGATGTGCTGACGCCCTTGACGTATATGGAGTGTGCTAGAAAACGCGCAAGTGCATGATGAGGGTCGCAGATTGCAGTGACTCTGAACCAAGTACATGCCTCTCAAGGTATGTGTGTGAGTTGTGTGTAGGAATAAATTGGCATACTGCAGCATATAAATGCATTCTTTCTTTTGTCTTACAGGCACAACTCACCCGTGCATTAATCATTCATTTCATATACAGGCTAGCAGACCTTACAGGCACAACTCACCTGTGCATTATTTATTGATTATTCATTTTGTGTACAGGCTAGCAGACGGGCGAGAAGTAACGCTCCAGGAAGAGGTGCCTATCACTTCCATCTCCTTGTCTCCAGACTCGTGCTTTTTGCTGACTGCTCTGCAGGTGAGTTTGCTTGTCACGATTATAAGGAGCTGCGAGGGCGTTTTGGTCACAGTGCATTTTGCAAAAAAACTCAAAAAACTCTGCAGTTTGTTAGGAGCCACCGTTGAAGCTTGCACAGAACTGTAAGCTTTCTGCTGAAGCTTGGACTGGCTGAACGTTTTCTGCTCAAGCTTGCACAGAACTGTACGTTTTCTGCTGAAGCTTGCACTGAACTGTCCGTTTTCTGTTGCAGCTCTGGCACCACTCGATAGTTTGTTAGGAGAGAGTGCTGAAGCTTGCACAGACCTGTGCGTTTTCTGTTGCAGCTCTGGCATCACTCAATAGTTTGTTAGGAGAGAGTGCTGAATCTTGCACAGACCTGTGCGTTTTCTGTTGCAGCTCTGGCATCACTCAAGAATCACTAAAGAAAACCCATGTTTTTTGCCCAACGAGGGACTTCTGTGACTTTAGAAGACGTGCTGCCTTTTTTTGAGTGCTTTCCTTTACCGACCACTCGCAAAACTCAAACGCAGAGCCATGTTTTGCGGCTCTGGCACTTGGGTGACCTAGCCAATCGGTGTGCGCCTGAAGCCTTGTCCAAAGCAAAGCAAGAGCTGGGCCTTGCATCAATCGCACAGGACCCGATGGACAACATGGTAAGTGCTGGTGAATACTAGTGGATCCAATTGGCGTGGATACTAGTGCATCCAATTGGCATGGATTGGGCGCCCTCAAGCCCTGCACAAGGTGAAGCGTCGCAGGTCTAGTCTGAAATGTGAAGACAAGGGTAAAAAGTAAAAAGCAAAGCTAGAGCAGGGTTCAAAAGCAGGCAGTGCAGCTATGCAGAGTGTGTTTGAGTGCATGAAGGGTTTCTGAGATGAGAGGGTACAAAGATCAAAAGGCAGTATAGCGGCTTAGAAGCCAAGAAGTGTGGAAATTGGAACAGGAAAGCATGAAATATTACTTGGGAAGCGGATCGGGAGGGAGAGGGTGTTGTAAAAGGCAACATGTTGGAAAAGATGGCTAGTGTGATGAATATTGTCAGTCACGTTGAGGAGGGTGAGCAGTGAGGTGAGGGAGGGTTGAGCGGACGGTGAAGGAAGAGGTCAGTCTGGTCCTTGAACTGATGAGGTGACTATAGACGTTTGAGGTGTCTAGCACACGCACACTGCACGCACACTGCACGCTGATCACTGGCATAGCTGTTTTGCCATCAGAGCCATAATGCCATCATGCTAAGCTACACATGCCAAACACACACACACACACACACACACGCAAGCCCCACAAGCTTAAAATAACAACTACAAACCCCTGCCACGCACACAGGTACCTAGTACGAGCGTAGCAGAATACCACGTTAGTGGTAGCTTGTTGGGTCAGCCTGGACGCTATGTGCTACGCTCAGCTTTTGGCGGTGCACGCTCCTCTTTTGTAGTGCATGGTTCGGAAGACTGCCAGGTACGCACGCAGGGTGGTTGACCCACCGTGAGTATTCGTGTCCCCGTTTGTACACAGCCTTCTTGGTGGTACAGTGGGTTGGATGTATGTGTGAGTACGTGCACAGGGCTGGCCAAAGCCGTACACGTGCACCGTATATGACCAAACGTATGTACAAATCCCTGCTAAATTACCGTGAATACTCCATTAACAAATATGTATGTGTGGTGCTGGCCAACCCAATAAACGTGCTATGTAGTCCTAGTGAAGCCCTTTCTATAAATGTTGCTTATAACTGTAAATATTCCTGGTCGAACTCTCAAAGTTGCATAAAGTGCATGTAAACAATGCCTGGTTAGCAAACTCTGCTGAGAGGCACACGCACAACTACATGCAGGCAATATGTAAGTAACCCAATTAAATAGCGTGCCTTGATCATTTTTCATGCACAGCAAACAATTACTTGTGATTTCTTTGCACTCTTTCCTTCTGCTTGGTTGGCTTTTGCAACTTGGCCAAAGCAAGCCATTCCCACAGGTATACTCCCACGCTCACACACATGTGCACATGTGCCTCAGGTGTTTCTCAGGTGTACCTGTGTACCTGCGGCACAGTACATGGATGGTCTAGATGGAAGACACGCACACACTGACATTACTCACACTCACACACACACACTCCCACTCACTGGCACGCACGCGTCCCAGGTGTACCTGTGGCACCGTGACAGTGCAGAGCTGCTGATCCAGCTAGAGGGTCACGGGGCCACGGTAAACGCATGCTCCTGGAACCCCACCAACCCGCACATGCTGGTGTCTGCATCGGACGACCGCACCATTCGTGTGTGGATGAGTGAGGCTTCACTGGGCTGCTGAGAGGGGCGATAAGGAGGGAGGCAATGTTGAGAGAGGCTGCAGTATTGAAACGGTGGCACACCGATTCTAGAGGAAGGGTTGCACCAAGAGGTGGAGAGAAAGGGAAGGGGCATGCTTCCTTCCCTCCTTTTGCTTTTTGTGTCCTCGCATCCTTTGTTCTGCTTGAGCTTGTGCTCCTGACTTATTGGCATATATTGCCTTTGTAGAATGCACACCAAGGAATGAGGATTTACATCAACGAGTGAGGGTCTTCACTTACTGTTTGCATTCTGATCAAAGTCCTCATACCTGCCAGTACGCTGTTTGAAAATGTTGCCAGCCCTCTTGACTACGCGCGAACCCCCTGCACAAGTGATGAGGGCTGGAATGCAGCACAACAGTACAACGTTTGTAACGCTGGCTTTTGATCTGCCCCTTATGCCTTTCAATGGTTGGTAGCGGCAGGGTTTAGCGGCAGGGAATTTGCCCGAATTAAAACCTTTCACACTTCTTTGTGGGTTTTGAAGATGAACACATGTCCAGCAATGCATTAATAGATGGGAGGGCGTGCATTAATAATAATGAGGAAGGACAGCAGGTGCTTAACAATTTTCGTGTTCAATTCATGCGATGGTAGGTAGTGCTCATCTGCACTCATGCTTTCGTTATAACATAGATTGTTGCATGGTCAGTGCGTGATGTCTCTAAAGACGGTTTTCAACGGACTCAACGGCTTACACAAAAAAGTGCGTCTCATCTGTGTGCAGCCAACAAAATATATTGTGACGAAAAACATGGACTGACGGAGGGAGCTTGTTTGAAGAGTTCACGCAAAATAATTAAAGAACAAACAATCTACTTGTGTAACGATACATGTATTCTGGAAATGATCTGATGATATCCGATCCGGTATCCGTTTTTCCGAAGCTCAGTCCTTTCGGCTGAAATTTGTCTGAAACAATCTTCAATATAAAAATATACGCAGCACATACGCGAGCCACAGCAAATGTTCCTTACATATTATGAAAGTGTATGGACACAGTTGTCCACGTAGTTAAGCTCTTGTTCATGTGCAAGAATGGGATCTCAAAGGCTTGTAAGCGCTCCTTCATGACGTGCAAGGATGGCCGCACATTGGCTTATTTTGCAACTGGGGCAAAAAGTCCTTTGTTGGAAGCTCAGACTATTGTACACATGCATGGGTGGCCCAGCTCTTGTCTAGAGGCTGCGATAATGAGTGCAGCGGCAGAGGTGCGTGTACATGTGCTTTATGGGTGAACGCAGTATTTTGTATGTGCGGGCATCATCATATCATCAAAATTGTTTGCGAAGCACGTGTCCGGAAACCTGCGTGAATGCAGCATGGTACATGTGCAGCACAGTAATAAGCAAGCGAGATGTGCACGCAATGAAAAGTAACAGGGATTATCGCATACATGCTCTAATGCTGTGACAAGTACGCATCCCTGCAGGATGCTGGATGCAGGCTAGTGTGTCCAGACAGGCCTGGCATCGGGGGCAGCAGCATTCATCCAGGCCTCAGCTTTACGTGTGCATGATACATAGGGGCATCGTAGATCGTAGAGCATTGCTTGTTGGTCGCATGTTGGGACCACTGCTTGTTGGTTGCGTATTGGCATCTTGCGACATGTTGAATTCATTGCTTGCCATTGCTAGCAGTCCAAAATATTTAGCAATACACAAGTGCCACTCTCAAAAACGTCGAACACTCATTATATTATGTGCACAAGAGCGTGGCCTCTGACGTTGGAGAGCTGTTGGACCATCTTGGTGTGCAGAGAGGGGCGATCATGATGGGAACTTCAGGTGCACAAAGAACCTCAAGCTTTGAAGACAGGGTGGAACCCTGAGGAAAAGAGCAGGGTTACAGGCCCTGACACACCCGCTTTAGTTCACCATTGCTCCGGAAAATGCTAGCAGCAGTAGTATGTAGCAGTACACTAGCACTGAAATATTGGTGCAGCTGGCGGAATTGTACGCTGCGCAACCCTTAATATTAAAAAGGTGGTAGCTTGCTTGGCACAATGCATCATTGCAGGGCATGCGTATACCGCTTATTTGACATTTCATTCTCCACGCTTTGCTGTCTTCACACTTGTGGTTTGAGCAGGTGGGGGACCGTACGCGTGTGCATGTGCAGCACTTCTAGGGCCACGTGTGTCGGCTCTCGCCCTGGTAGCCAGGTGAAGTGGTAGTCAAGGTGACATGGAGCACACGAAACATCAAATTCGAGCAAATGAAAACATCAAAGCTGGTTACATAAAAGTAAGCACCTGCCCGCTTGCTCCCACGACCAGATGTCGGTGAACAGGTCTGTGGTTAGATGAATGGGCAAGGCATCCTAAACAAATGCTTTTGTGCAGTTGTTTGGTAAGGGCTGGGACTACGCTTCTTGTGCTGAACGAGCATGAGTCAAAGTTTTGGCCGTGTCATCCGATATGCTCATACAGCTCATGCTCATGCTCAGCTCAGCACAGCTCATGCTCGTGCTCAGCTCAGCTCATGCTCATGCTCATGCTCATGCTCATACAGCTCATGCTCATACAGCTCATGCTCATACAGCATGCACAATGATGCTTGGAAATGCAAGCCTCGGCAGGCTGGCAGATAGATGGGATAGGTGGATTTGAATGTGTGCACGGGTGTGGGTGTGATTGGTTCTGTGAATGTTTGTGCTTAACTTCCTCGTAACTAAACCTCAGAGATATGTGTGAATCCAGCTCATTCACCCAAGCATATCTAGATAGGTAAGCAGGCAAGCAACAAGCGTAGCGGTAAACCACAGGATCAAGCGAAGCGTCCTTTTTCTTTACAGAGTATACAGAAATTACAGAGTAAGCCATCAGTCAAAACGTGCGACTGCTCGGAGGCCTTTTTCTTTCCTACCGGTATTTACATTTGCTGTGCACATGTGTCTTGTTCAATCACAGTATGACTCATACGTCTGGCCCAGAAGCGGGAGCCCTAATGCAAGGCATGGATGTGTTTAACCGCGTGGGCTACAACCTTATTGCCACAGTTCCCTGGGTATGTATGCTTACTTGGAGTGCCCATGTGCTTGTGCCGTGTCTTGGGAATATGCCATGTTCCACGTGAATTTATTCACGTGGCACATGGCATATTCTCACTGTGTGTCTAGATGTGTTTTATATATGTATACACAGAAGGTGAAGAAAGATGGACAACGCAAAGTATGGAGGTTAGAGTTTAGGCTGGTGATAAAGCATCCTGCGGCACGCTATTAAAAAATCAGCTATTGCAATGCAATATAGATGAACGATATTCAGATCTGGTGTTGAGAGCGCAATTTCACAGCGAGCTGCTTAGTATATGCAGCATGCAGTATTCCTGCTACTGCTCAACTTCTTGGAGTGGTAAGGACATAGCCTTGTGAGTTTTTGACTGAAGTCTACGTCGAGTGTTTGCTGCTTAGGAGTGATGAGCAAAGCGTATAGCCAAGGTGAAGCCGAGCATGAATGAATGAGTGTGTTTTAATGTTTCATTTGTCCTTCCCCAGCACAAAATTAAGGAGGCAGTCGCAGAGGGCCACTCCTCAATAGGCTTGTTTAAAAGCGTGTCATCAACTTTCAATGGGATCTGGTAGCTGCCTTGATAGCAAAGTGGCCCATGGTCACACCAAAATTCTTCAGGATTCTTAGCGGTCTAAAACCTGCCTGGTACTAATTTGTCGCCCGGCAGCAACGTCTCTGTTTCCATAGTCCATGCTTGGGGTGAAATCGCTGCTTGCTTGTAGTCTTATTCTTATGTTGTTTTCTTATCCGCCCTCACTCAAACCAACTCCCTTTACCCCCTACTTATGCAGGTGTGCCGTTGGGCCGTCATGGCTTCAGCTGCAGCCGTTAACTTGTTTGTCTTGCCTGCGATGGAAGGTGACTTTCAAACAGGGTTGGCCAGAATTATTTGTATGCTTGGAAGTGTACGTGTAACGGTTTAAATATTTCAACGGTTCCATCACCCAGGCAGGGTTTACGCGGTTCCAGGGTTTAGGTGACCAACGGTGTGTTTAAAATATCTATGGTCTGGTCAACCTTGTCTTTTGGGGGGGGGTAGGGATAGGCTGTTTACAAAGGCTGACATTGCCCTTCAATAGTCCCATGTCGTAAGCGCCTAAGGTTGTGAAACGCACACCGCAAACTTACCACCCTGTTCATACATGTAGCATACGCTAATGACTAAACCATGTACTCCGCAGCAACAAAGGTTATGCTCAACTGCTTTGTCCCACTTTGCTAATATATATTATATATCATGTCTATAAATTTGCTGCTGCTAATTTATTTTTGGCAGGGCTCTTTGGACGCGTTGCCCCTGCTCAGGAAACTGCGGACTCTCCAACTCAGCTGCAACCTCCTCCATCCTACTTTTACAATGCTATGGGCAGGCTGGGTCTTGGGCTCTCCAGCCGGGATTGGAAGTAAGAACAGACAGGGCTGCCGTCGGGAGTTGGAGGCAACTGAATTCAATGGGCTCCCTCTTTTCTTTAGTTGCTTGTTTGTGGTAAAAGAAGCCCATGTCAGAAAAAAGGAAAAGAAAGCACATTCAGACAGGAAAGCCTATCCTTACATTGAATGAATAGGTGGAGGCACTCTGCGTGCTGGAAAAACTCCCAACAAGGAAAGTTTTGCTTGGGGTGTTAGCACCTCTTGCGTTCAGTAAACCAGACAATCTTCCTTTTTGTATTACTGCATGGACAATCACAGGATAAGTAAGCCTTTCCTTATATCTACTTTCAATCCCTGTCGGCCCTTTGCTACACAGGTCTCTGGCAGCAAATACTGGGGCTGTTGCTCCATTCATGGCGGGTGAGTACTGTGCTTGCGTTTAATGATAGACTCAGGTCCAATTTAAGATGACACACACAAACACTCACACACAAACACACATACACACACATACACACACACGCTCACGCACGTGCACACACACACACACACACACACACACACACAAACAAACACACACACACACATACTCACAAACACACAAACACACACACACACTTACACACACACACACACACACACACACACACACGTGTACATGAAGGCCGGTCTTGTGTGTGTCATTGCAACCAGCTTCAACAAAAGTTCCACAGGCTTCCATGTTCTCAGCTGAGCCTTCTGTGCATTGCCAACGGAATATGTGGATAGAAAACCGGGCATGTGTACCAGGTACCAGGGCAAAACAAGACACGATGCAGGCAGTGGAATTACTCCCCACGACAAAGGAGGAGAAAGAGGCATTTGGTACCCTTAATCTCCTTCACAACAGAAAAGAACTAGGTAGAAACAGTTTTGCCAACTTTCTTGCCCCACCTTGCAGTGCTACGAGACACCCTAGGAAGGGGACACCATGGTGGACTGGGCCTCTGGCAGGTCAGCTGTAGGTTTCTTTCTAACAGAGGCAGATCATAAGAAGAAAGAATAATGACCTGGCTGGATCAAGGTACTGGGCAGCAGTAACCCTAGCCCACACACGCTAGAGTCATGGTGTAGCTAAAAGAAGGAAGGCTGTGAGTGCTTGCCTCAGCCCACACACGCTAGAGCCATGGTGCAAGGAATATGAATGCTGGAGTCCTACGGCTGGGGCGGAAACGTGCAGTATTAAAGCAGCGTGTCTGATCATTATTGTTTGTGTAACATGTGCTGTGTGACATATGTTACCGCAGGACATGCAGCTGACCTGCGCACCGTGGAACGGTTTTCATCTGTCGGACATCAGAGTACCCACGGCTATTTTTCAGGTGCACTAGCGCATGTGTACACCCTTGTGGAAAAGGGTACACTTACCAAGAGTACCAAACTTCCGTTTGTTCATGTCCTTTAGAAATTGGGTACACATGCTAAGAGTACCAAACTTGCGTTTGTTGATGTTCTTTAGAAATTGGGTACACATGCTAAGAGTACCAAACTTCCGTTTGTTGATGTTCTTTAGAATTTGGGTACACATGCTAAGAGTACCAAACTTGCGTTTGTTGATGTTCTTTAGAAATTGGGTACACATGCTAAGAGTACCAAACTTCCGTTTGTTGATGTTCTTTAGAATTTGGGTACACATGCTAAGAGTACCAAACTTGCGTTTGTTGATGTTCTTTAGAAATTGGGTACACATGCTAAGTGTACCAAACTTCCGTTTGTTGATGTTCTTTATAACTGGTACAAGTGTACCATAAAGGGTGACAACAAACCTACACTCAGGTGGTCCAACATACAGTGCGGCAGCTCAACAAACTTTCTTAGTTTTCTGGCCAGCCAATAAAAATATAAATCAGGGCTGGATTTGCTGCCAATGCAAGATTGTGTCTGCTGTGGTCAATCATGCTTGCACGTATGACACCTATGATTTGCTGCAATTTACATGTTGTCTGTTACACCCATCCATCATCTACTGCACACATCCTGTACACTGAGCATACGCTCCTGTACACACATCCTGTACACACATCCTGTACGCTGTACACGCATCCTATACACGCATCCTGCACACTGTACACACATCCTATACACACATCCTGTACACACCTCCTGTGCACACATGCTGCACACACCTCCTGTGCACTGTACACACATCCTGTACACACATCCTGTACGCTGTACACACGCTCCTGTACGCTGCACACACATCCTGTACACTGTACACACATTCTATACACACATCCTGCACACTGCACACACATCCTGTACACACCTCCTGTGCATACATCCTGTACACACCTGTGCACTGTACACACTCCTGTACACACATCTTGTACGCTGTACACACGCTCCTGTACGCTGCACACACATCCTGTACACTGTACGCTGTACACACGATCCTGAACACACGCTAGGGGAGTGAAGACACCTGCGTGACACTAGCCATGGCTTCTTGGCTCAAGCATCATATCCCAGGAGCTTCAAAGGCAGGGGGGCCAGAGGGAGAGCTCCCAACACTAGACCATCATAAAAGGAGTGCGGCAGGATTACATGTCTATGATCGGGAGGGGCACGTGTCTTTGGTCCTGGATCGGCTGCCTGAAATACTGCAGGTGATTCTTAAGCTGCGTGCCAACGACTGAATTGATACACCATGAAATGTTCTATACTTAAGTAGCCAAATCAGAAAAAAGAAAAAACTACGCAGGCATTAAAAAATACTCCCCGCATTTATTAAAGAAAGGAGTGTACCAAAAGAACAAGAAAAAGATCAATAGGGATCAGGAGGGTTGCAGGCTTGACTTGAAACAGTTCCATTGAGCCTATTGAAACGTGCATCTGAGTACTCCATTGCTGAATTTTTCATAGTTTTTCATTGCTGAATTGTTCTTGTATTCATTTTGGCAAGCCCCCAATTGCTCCTGCTTTTTGTAATGCAAATATTCCATATCCGCCTCCACAACAATAGCAACATTATCAGCAACAGCGGCCAAGACAGATCAAACAAAACATGCCATCGTCATATTTCGGCACTTTTGTGAAGAATATGCTTTAATGCCATAGCGTCACCTAGTGGGATTCATGGTCCAGGCTGATCTCAAATATCAGCCTCTCATCAAGTGCTTGCTGGACTGCTGAACTGCCAAGCTAAAGATTCGAATGGGTGTTTATGATATGTACGAGCTATTCAAACTGGGCGTGCAATTACTATGCAGGAAATCTGCTGCAGAGTTGAAGTATAGGATGAGAGGTGTTTAGAGAGATGCTGAGCTGGTGGATCCTAATGCACAACAACAAACTGCACACATATCTGTCTAATGTTACCATCCATTTTCTAGTATGGAACGTTTGCCGACTATTGTGCCACGTTATCTTCAATTTGTTCTATCTAAACATGTCATGCACATTGTCAAAAGGTTTTGCTTGCGTGCACATACTTTGGAAGTGGAAGCAGCAGCGTGGCTTGAAATCTCTATATTGCCTAGACCATCGGGTTAGTGAGCTGAGGAAACTTTCTACTTTTTGTTTACACCTTTTTTGAGGACTTTTCAGCCCGACCCTTTTTGCTGCAACAGGTCAACAGCTTGTTATTTATCATTTCCATTCTCGCTCGCCTGCTTGTTATTTATCATTTCCATTCTCGCCTCCAACCCCCCACATTGCTGCCCTTTTCAGACAGCTCATTACAAAAGTGAACGTCCCCAGGTAATGGAAAGAGGCAAAGCTCGCTCCTATACATAAGAAGCGGCAAGTAACGATCCCAGGGAACTATAGAATGATTGCAGTGAGTGGGATACAATGGTTACAATGGTTACAATGGGGGGTGACCTTCAGCCAGGTAGTTTGGCTGATCAGCTGCTGACTGGTCTCGGCCAGCCACAAATAAATCCATAAGCTCAGAAAGAAAAAGAAAAAGTCTATTGTTCTGCTGAGAAAGAAAATCATGAACAAGTTGGTTGTTGACCTGTTGCAGCAAAAAGG
>Ga0307974_1001790_pt1 | contig 15007 bp, 14 predicted proteins | sample OrgLakmetagen784_FD_201812 | JGI IMG/M metagenome (GOLD analysis project Ga0307974, IMG submission 201812) | Saline water microbial communities from Organic Lake, Antarctica - #784 | ecosystem: Environmental > Aquatic > Non-marine Saline and Alkaline > Saline | place: Antarctica: Organic Lake... | reverse complement strand
AATTGAAACCGTGAGCCAGGGCATGCCTGGCCGCGAAGGGAGCCGGTGCCTAACTCGCCAGGAGCAGGTCGCAAGCTACAGCCGGGCCCTGGTTATGACTGCTGCCACGGCTACCACGCTGAGGGCCGTGTTGCTCCGCCGTAAACGAGATTAAGAGTCCATTCAGCTTTGCCTTTTGTGCCGTTGCAGCAGCAATGTTGGACGGTTGGGGACGCTTTGCTCACTGGGATGTATTGTGTATGGGCGTGAGCATACGCACGTACACGTATACCCCCCCCCAAAGCGAATCAAATATATGGTAAGGTTACATCGCTTTATATGCCTCTGGGGGGCATCTGAGCGGAAGCTTGGAAAAAGCCTGAAACCAATCCAAAAAGGTGCTAGAAAAAATGAAGGGAAAAGGGCTATGCACTCAGCCACAAACTAGGCCACACCATAAATATTATTAGGTTGGTTCAAAAAAGTCCTCAAACGAGTTGGGCTATCTTCATATTGAGCCCTTCTTAATAAAGGCATTGCTACAGTTCAAAGCACATGGTATGGTTACAATGGGTGACCTTCATTCAGTTTGCTTGGCTGATTGGCAGCTGCTGACTGGTCTCAGCCAGACACAAATAAATCCATAAGCTCAGGAGTGACATAAAGAGAAGAAGTGGTGTTCTGCTGAGGAAGGAGATTATGAACAAGTTGGCTGCTGAGTACTGTCCTCAGCCACTTGATGCAGCAATTAAGGTCGGGCTACTAAGCAGTCTACTTCAAAAAAAGATGCAAACAACAAAAGGCCTCCTTTTTCCTCAGCTCACAAAGCTGATGATCTTGGCAAGAGAAAACTCGTTCTGGACATGCACATTTTCACTAGGGCACTGTTCACTTCCGCAAGAATTGCCTTTTAAGTAAGCCACGCTGCTGCTCCACTTCCATAATAAGTGCACGCAAGCGGAACCTACTGACATTGCGCATAACATTTTTGGCCAGATCAAGATGAAGATACAAAGGCACTAGAGTCAGCAGTCATACGTTCATTACTAGAAAAAGGGAATTAAGAATGGTAAGTACCTAGCCAGTTTGGTCTTGTGCATGTAAGAGTCCACCAACTCAGCGCTTTTTTTAACACCTTCATTCTATGCTTTAAATTCGCAGCAGTAAACTCTTGCATCATGGGAATAGCACGCCCAGTTTGAACAGCTCGTACATACGATCACATCCACGCAGTTCTTGAAAAGCGCTTAGAAAAGAAAAGAAAAGAAAAGAAAAGAAAAACTACGCAGGGGTGATTACACCACAAGCATGGATTAAGGAAATGGAGACGTTGCTGTCGGACAGCGAAGTACTCACGCTACCAGGCGGATTCAAACCCGCAACCCCAAAGAGTCTGGCCTGACCACGGGCCACTAGGCTCTCAGGGCAGCTACCCCTGGGGCTCAGTCGTCCAGCAGGCTCTGAACTCCAGTTTTTGTAGAGCAGCACATTTATATCACTGTACCACTCTTGCCTTTTGCCTGTGCTTTTCTCCTGTTTCTTCTTCTTTTTATTTCCTTGGTCCTCACAACTGCTCTTCTTTCTTCCTAGCTTAGTTTCAATTTTGTTTTCGACACCCTAAGATGGTTATTAACAGCTGTGTTGTTATCTTGTAAGTAATTCCACCGCCATCTCACGATGCAAACTTTACTTGACCATGTTGAACGGAATAGAAATCCCTGCACACCTGCAAAAATCCAGTACGTCATACTTGACTACCATAAATGCCGCAGGAGTAACATACGTCTTAACGAGCCACAAACAAGTGACACATATCCTGGACTTGTGTAAGTAGGCCAAGAAGGCAGTGGTGATAAGATTGATCTATTGAGGTGCAGGCTGCCTTGCTGCAAAAAAGTGTTTAATGAGCTCAAGCAACCCCCATGCACACGTTTCTGGGTATTCAAGTCGTGGAGAAAATCATGCCAGATGCGTCCATCTATACAGATGGTATAGAACAAGGGCTCGCTTGAGCCACATTGGCCCCGCACTGGCCTCTCCTCCAAAAGTTTGGTACAAAATGCCCGTGTGTGCACACATGCGCATGTGTAGCTATGTGCGTGCGTGAGGGCCACCCAGGATAGGCAAAGGGATTTTTAAGTACATAATTGCGTAAGTGGCATATGTTATGTAATTGGCATTTGCCAATCACAAAGGGCGAGCAGTGTGCATTTAGCACCTGGTGATCAGGTAAAGGCGTAGGAAAAAAAGAAGAAAAATGAACGTCACAGTGTAAACATTTCCGGCATGGATTCAGTAAAAAACTCTCAGACAAAGGAGAGGAAAAAGACGCAGAGAGAGGCTGAAACTAAAAGTCAGCAAAGAGCAAACAGCAAAGAAGTGAAAAACAATACAGCCAGTTACCTACCACATGCTTTTACACTTACCAGATATATGTACGGGTATAATACTGTAAAACTCCTTGCCACAGAAAGAGTGGGCAATTCAATGGGAATCAGGAGGGGTGCAGGCTTGGCCTCAAACCAGCTCTTATGAGATTTGGTAACGGTACTGGAGAGGGCACGTTGGATACAGATTATCAAAAGAACAAGTTTAGCTCTTTACCGGTAGTTGTTGACAGAAAAGAAAAGAAATACTACGCAGGTAGTGAAATCACTCCCCACGTTGATTAAGGAAAAGAAAGCCACTTTGGTACCAAGAACCGTAAAACTCCTTTACCAGCAGACAAAAAAGGCCCAGTCAGAGAAGTCCAATAGAGTACCAGAAGGAGGAAAGAAGTCACAGATCAACGCCAAAGATAAGTGATCTGAGAAAAAGGTGACCAAAGCCTATATTGAGGTTCAGTTCCAGATCAGTGTAGCATCCTTATTACGTCTATTGAAGATTAGCCTTATTGTGATTGTCCAATACAGTCATCTGTTATTATCTAGGCCATTTTTGCTCAGTAGAAAGAAGTTGAATTTAAATAACACAGGTTGTATTACACTGCCGGCATGTATAAGGAAAGGATATTGTTTTGTGTCCTGCACCACCCAATGGATGCAGAGACATACAACATCCCACCTGGGTTTCCTTTCCGTGACGAGCAGCACCTCAAGGTGAGGTCTCTAGAGTCCAAGTAGTCGCCAGGTTCCATTTTCTTTCCAAGCCGATCACTGTCGTGACTGTCGTGCAAAGGGTGCTCGGGGCAATGGCCACTACCTGAGCAAAAATTTCTGATCCGAACAAAAAGGCAATGTTAATTAACAAAGGTGCACTAACTATCCAGTAACCGCTAACTTGTACTGCTGATTGAGACAAGTCATCGCCCTTATAAGAGGGTTACAGTGCAGGGAGGAGGACCCTTGCTCTTGACACAAAGGCATGCCAATTAAAAAATTAGAAACAGCACCTGGAAGGAGCACGAGCCGCGTGGTGCATCGCATGAGGATAACATTGGGAGCAGAAATCCATGGAGCGCTTGCCTCTAGCACCAGCCTCTGCTCAATGTCTAGCTTGTCGCTCGTGGGAGCATCCTGGGGTCATAACAGGCATAATCGTGAATTCGATCGGTTCAAAGATCAAGCGCGGGAGAGCAAAAAACAGGAGAATCGACCGATCTTTTTAAGCACCTGGCAGAATAATGCGAATGGATAATAATAGAATTCGAGCATGCTAAAAGCCAGCAGCAGCAAGCTCTTCAATTCACCCCGGTTGAGACTTCTTTCACAGTCCCTGTATTCGTCTCCATCTACAAGAGGAGTCACAAAGCCAGGCAGGGCAGCACAGAGCATGGCACAGATGGCAGAGAGGGCAGGCTCGCTCCCAATAGACTCTGACACCAGCCTTGAACCGTTTGATGCTTCAATGCCCAAGGCGGAAATCAATGCCCTGTCCTTTCTAAAGGTGAGTTGAGCTTGTCGTCGCACAAATGCAAAGCACTCATTACAATTATACACCGCACAACCCAGCACTGCTGCAGGCTCGCACACCTACATCACTTGCACCACTTTTAAGACACATGCACTGAAGCTTGCAATCATGCATTGCCTGTTCACCAATCAAGGACAACCCGACATATGACGGACGCGGAACAATTGTGGCCATCTTTGATACGGGTGTTGATCCAGGTACGCACATCCATCTTCATGTAACATACGAATCAGGCGCGCAGCTTGCTTCAACGTACTTTGGCATAGTCCTTCCTCCTTGTTGCGTGTTAATGCATTGCACTCACAAGCAGAGGAAAACATAAGCTTCACTGGAAAGAAGCAAGTAAAATAAGCGTCTCTTGTCCGTGCCAAATTGTGCAGGTGCTGCTGGGTTACAAACCACCACGGATGAGAAGCCCAAGGTGAAACGATGGTGATTGCTTCTGTCATGTGACACTTACTTTGTGAACGTGGTCTTACGCATTTTGTCTTTTGCTCTAGTACTTTGACAATGGTGGGTGCCCCCATACCAACCCTCTCTCTTCCTGGACTTCCCATTGCATATCCTCAACTACTGCACCCCCTGTTCCCCCCATTTTTATGATCGCAGGTTTTAGATGTGATTGACTGCACTGGCTCCGGGGACGTGTCAACCAGCTGCATCAGAAAAGCAGGTGTGTTTCCGTCGCCTCTGCTTAAAAGTTAGCATGCTTGACAATTATCGCTGCGTAGCCATGTGTGTACACGTGTGTGTGAGTGTGTGTGTATGCGCGTGTGTTTGTGCGCACGTGTGTGTATGTGTGCGCAGTTTACATTTCTGTGAAAGTGCTGCAGGCCGTATTTCATGCGTACACCTTCAAAGGTTTCATTAGCTTACGAATGTTTGCTTGGAAGCAGGGGAAGATGGTACAGTGGAATCTCTCTCCGGCCGCCGCTTACCTGTAAATCCAACATGGACCAACCCTTCAGGTGAACAAAATAATTGACAAGGGTTGGATCGCTACTAGATACATGCCTGCAGGGCATACAGGCTAGCCATCATGTCAGTAATTTCTCCGCGGTGATGAAGGGTCAAAGTGAAACGGAAGTGCAGTCAGTTGTTGTCTTGGTTTGAATGTGCTGGATGTACCATGCAAAATGTAAAAAGCAGCTTACAAACCAACTAGCATTCTCAGTATTTGATATGTTCCACCAGCCGAAACTGTCTCTGGACACTTTTCAAGCCACTTGCTCAACATTGGTCAACAGGGGATTGGAGGGTTGGCCAAAAGCTTCTGTTCGAGCTCCTTCCTGGAAGTGTGGCCAACCGCGGTAAGGTGAGAACACACATCAGGGTTTCTTGACCTCATGATGCTGATAAGGCATTAAGGACGTGGGCTTCATCCCAGGTCTTCCATTTGTTGTTCTCTTCCATTTTCATTGCGGAGAGAATGGCATCTCAATTTACATAGCTGGCTCTCATATATGCCCCCGTCTCATCCTAGAGAGGCAAGTGCCTGAAACGGCTTGCTGAGCATTAAAGAGTTCAATAAGTTCCGTATATGTGCAGGCTGAGCGCAAGAAGCATTGGGAGGAGTTGCAGCGTGCAGCGTTGGCAGCAGCGAGCCAAGACTTGGCTGTGTTTGACAAGGACCCCAAAAAAGGTGAGCTCGTGCAAGCCTGCCTCATAGAAAGACCCGTACTTGTGTAATGTAGGTACTATTCATTGCCTACCCTATTACATATTATGTACATAGCACCACAGGCCCCTTTTTGGGGCAACGATCTTGGCAGTCCACTTATAAATTGTCCCCCCCAAAAGCCAATTCTCGCCTGAATGCAATTGCAGCTGAAGCATCCAGCGAGAAAGAGCGAGAGCGTGTTCGTAGTGAGCTTGAGGGCCGCATTTCTCTTCTTAAGGATGCTGCCAAAAACCTTGACGACCCAGGCACGTTCTGCTTTGTCTGTGTGCACTGGCGTTTGTGCGTTTGTGTTTGCCAGTAAACCTCATTGCTTGTGTGCGTACGTACTTGAATTGTATGTTGCATGTGTGTTTGTTTTTGCACGCGCTCAGACTTGTTATGATTCCATTGGAGAGTCGACCATTTGTCAGTAATAGAACATGCAATATGTCATTATGTCATCATGTATTTGTAGCCTGCAGGAACAAATGTTACAGTGCACAATTTCTGTACCAATGATCCGTCCTTTTTAATCACACGTTTATGCGATCAAACATGTCTCAGGTTCACCTGACCACATCCTAGTTGTCTGCCTTCTTCTCCTTTTCTTGGTTTCCTTGGCCTGATAATTTGCATCCTCACAAAAGAACACAAACCTTCCTGCCATTTGCAAGCAATGAAGTGCACTGCACCCACGTGGTTGTGCAATCCATATGCATGATTGCAGGCCCCAGTATTGATGTTGTGACTTGGTTTGACGGCGAAGTTTGGAGATCGGCTCTTGACACCTCGGACTTCACCCCTGCTCCTCCTGGGGCAGCCCCAGAAAAGGCGGGCACACTCAAGGATTTTGAGCCCCTCACAAACTTCAAGACCGAACGCAGGTAGGGTTGAGAGCTGGGACTGGAGTATTATAGGTACATGATGGTGCGTGGGACTCTTGCCTTTTACTTCAGATTAAGCCTGCTCAAATGTCTGGATAAGTAAAACAAAATTTTGACACAAACTAGCTTGAAGTTTGGCAAATCACAGACTCCATGCAACCTCGCTCCCCCACACTCCCCCGCATCATTTTCGCCTAATCTGTACCGCTCTGAATGCACGCTCTTTGCCTTTTTTCTTTGAAAGGTACGGCACGTTCCCCGACCCTTACGCGACCAACTTTGCCATCAACATTTACGATGAGGGCGCCATTACGTGCATTGTCGTCGACTCTGGAGCACATGGTTCCCACGTAGCAGGTCAGTGCGTGCGCGACAGCACAAGAAAGAGCAACGCCTCTTCCAAGATCAGGCACATGCATCGTCATCAACTCTGAAACACACAGCTCCTGTGTAGCTGGTGTGTGTGTGTGTGTGCGTTCGTATTTGTGTATGTGTATGTGTGTGTGCGTGTGTGACAGCCTGTGAAGTACAAAGCAGAACTCAAATCTTTTGTCTCTCACGATCTACAACCTGGCACAGTCAATACTCGCAATGCCATTCGTAGCCAACCTTTCCTTGCCTTTTTCCATCACAGCCTTTCCGACTTGTTTCCAGCTCTTGCTGGTTATTGTCACGCAGAGCTCCTCTTTACATGTACGCAAACCACTGATTGCAGGCATCACGGCTGCTCATTTCCCCCAGGACCCAGGCATGAATGGAGTGGCCCCAGGTAACAGATTCACGTAGGCTCTGCGAGATTCAGCATGCGGAGTGTCCATGTTTTTACACCATCTGAGCCAAAGTGACTAAACGTATTACTTGTCTGACCCAGCTTTGAACTTGCTCGTAAAACCTGCAAGCTTTCCCTTCAGCACAAATTTTTCACATCAATACCAGTGCTCTAGTGCCGTTTCCAATATCAACCCACACCCTGGGCACTTGCTCTTTCATTCAAACGTTTTACAGGCGCACAACTCATCTCCTGCAAGATAGGGGACACGCGCCTTGGATCCATGGAAACAGGTGTGGTTCACGTCAGTCGGACAAGTAAGCAACAACTAGGTGTTAACCACCCCAACTAGGTGTTACCCATCCCAACTAGGTTATAACCACCCCAACTAGGTGTTGACCACCCTATGTGTCAGTTTAGGGTTAGTAAACCTCTTTGGATTGAACACATTCAAAATTTGAAAATTGGATGAGGTCCAGGCAAAAAGCTAAAAGAAAGAGGAGCAAATTAATGGTGCTGAAAACGGACCATTGCATTTGTTGAAAGCACGAAAGAGCTTGTGAAAGAAAGGCATCCATTTCATATAATCAGGAAGCAGTGCATTTGCAGATCCTTGCGTAAAAAATTGCAAAGCTTCTATTTATATGGAACTTGTGCTATTTTCCATGCGATTGGCGAGGAAAGGAAACAAATAGGAAGACGGTGTTCGTTTTTTTCAGTTTGTTACGTGCTCAGACATACATTCGAGGAAATGTATTGAGCCCCTCTGCATTGCAGTAGTAGGAGTTCATATATGATGCGTGCACTTTCTTTGTCCTTAATGCTTGCTGCAAGTTACTGGATGCTCACCTTGCTCTCATAGCCTCTCACTGATGCGCGCACGCCAGGTACTGGCTGCACGCGTGCCCTCATTGCGACGCTGGAGCACAAGGCTGACTTAATCAACATGTCCTTCGGGGAGCCTACGACCACGCCCAACGGCGGCAGGTGATGTTGGACTTTTTGAAGATGAAGCAGGAGCGTCGTGCTTCTTTCGCCGAAGCGCAACTTTACCCCTTGTTGATGGGTCGGTGCATGCCAATCCTCATTGTGAGACCTCAAATAACACCTCTCATTCCATGCCTGCCTGCACTTCTTTTTTTTCACAGGTTCATCGTCTTTACTCACCTCACTTCACTTCACCTCACTTTACTTCACTTCACTTCATCGACTTTACTCACAGGTTCATCGACCTGGCCAATGAGATTGTGCACAAGCATGGTGTGATCTTCGTGTCCAGCGCTGGCAACGCAGGGCCTGCTTTGACAACAGTTGGGGCGCCAGGTAAGAGTGCCTGTTGTCACCACGGCACCGTTCAGGCCGCTGCTTTGTCTGACGAGCACACAAAGAGCACAAACAGGCCGCCGCTTTATACCACGTGCCTGCATTAAGCTCACATTATTTTCAGGCAGGCAGGCACGCTGCTGCAAGTGTGTCCACATGCAGGCTTTGAACTTGCCGTGCGTTTGAAACAGGTGGGACCAGCAGCAGCATCTATGCCATTGGTGCATACGTCAGCCCATCGCTGGCAGAGGCGGGCCATAGCGTGCTGCAGATACCCGGGGCCGGCACACAGGTGAGGCAAGGGCCAAAGTTCGCACCTTGTATGCTTAATGACTAAGTGTGGGTCAAGACCTCGCCCAGACTCGCCGAGTGCAAGGCTCGCCAAGCCTCGGCGAGCCTCTTTCCTGGTGTAGAAGACACTCGTCGGCCAGCAAGGGACCCACTTTTGGGGGGGAATCAGCCCCATCTCCAGGAATTTCCAGAAATTTCCCCAAAATTCCCCAGAATTCAATGTAATTAAAATGTTTTCAATGAAGCCAACATTACATCAGACTGATGAAGAGGATTTTAAGTGTATGGACTTGGATGGGGAAGGGGCTGTCATCTATGGCACTCAGTCCTACAATGGAGAGTCCTCAACATCTGATGATGTCTTCCAGCACGTCAAGGGCTGCAAAGAGAAAGGTAAAAACTGGTGGTGGCAGTGTGTGCGCGTGGTGCTCGTGTCTGTGAAGGGGAACTCTGAAGTCATCTGCCAATTACAGTGCAAGTGCTGCGACACAATTCTCAGCCCCTCCAACCCCTCAATTCCTGCAAGACTTACTTGAAGAGCAGGAACTGTCATGCCCCAAACCATCAACCGCGTCAACTTCTGGCGCTATTGTGTGAGCATGCATGGCTTTCGAGTCTTGTCGCGCGTCGCAGCCAAGCTGCATGCACCCCACTGCATGTGCTTGCGAGCGCAACTGGTCAGCTTGGGGCCAGCTGTACACCAAGCTGCGCTCCAAGATGGCAGTAGAGCACGCAAGGAAGCTCATCTAAGTGCACAGCAATGGCAAGGAGAGTGGCAAGGAGAGGGAGGACATGGACTTGTGCCTAAACCTGCTAGAGGAAGAGGCATAGGCAGCAGCAGTAGCGTAGGTAATGGGGCAGTAACAGGCAGTGTGCAGCTGTATGGGGGGGGAGGGGCTACCAAAATTTCCGTTAACTGAAATTTCCTGGCTGACACGTCCATATTTTAAACCAAGTCTCATCATTAATAACTTATATTTATTTTAACTTAACACCAGGAAGAGTTAACAGGGGTGTGCAACACTTCTGGGGGGGGTATAACTGCTAACCGGATTTTCCTGGCTCACATGCCCATATTTTCCACCCGGTCTCAACGTTAATATTCATTAATATGTATAAGCTAAAAGCAGAAAAAAGTCGGCTCAACCCAATTTTTAATCAAAATTTCCAGCTAGGGCCTCCCCAGCGAGTACCGAGTTTCGTTGAGGCTCGCCGAGCCTCGCTGGCAAAGTCAGACACCCTATTTACCACCCTTACTAATGACTAATGATCAAAAGAACAATACTCAACTTGAGCTCCTTGCTGCAAGTCCATCTCGCCCTAGGCTCTTCTTGCACCTCTATTCCCTCTGTTTCCCTGCTCCTCCTCCTTCCTTGCCATTTCGGTACACCTTCCCCCTATGCAGTACACAGACGTGCACATTCTGAGCGCTTTTCTCCTTTCTCCTTCCAGCTCTTCCCCTTGCACCATCTCTCACTCCTTTTTGTTGTGTTTAGGCGGGTTGAATACAGTGGAGGAAGACGGCCTTGCAGAAAAACCAAAAGACACTATAGCTAACACACTGCTAACCCACCGATACCTAAACGTTCCCTCCTGCCTCTCTGTGTTTCCATAGTACAATTGGTCCTCACGCGGGCCGACGGCCGATGGGGATTTTGGCGTAACCTTCTCTGCTCCGGGGGGCGCTATTGCTCCAGTGCCTACGTGGACGCAACAGAAGCGACAACTGATGAACGGTACCTCCATGTCTTCGCCCTGCGCTTGCGGAGGCATTGCGCTCCTGCTGTCAGGCATGAAGCAGGTGAGGATGTGGTCGGTGCGGCCAGTGGTGTATACATGGCGCGTGTTGAGCCAGAGCGTATGCCACTGCTGTATGGTGCCTTGTGGATACCTCGCTTGCAATACCCTAAAAACACAGTGCTTTATTCAGCTGCCTTGCTGTGATGCATAGATTGAGCGTACTATAAGCCTCGTTTATTATTGGGTTGCTTGAAGTTAAGCTGTAACTGTGTATGTGCTGTTTGCTTATGTCAAAGCCAGATCAGAGGAACAGTTGGCCCATTTCCAATCAACGCCCCAAAAGGCAGTGGAATGTTTGCATGGAACCCAATTACTTCCTCTCTTCGACATTGTGTTCTCTCACAGGAGGGGGCAGCAGTCATGGGCCCTATCAGCCCAGCTCGTGTGCGCCGTGCAATTGAGGCCACCTGCTTAAAGGTTGGGGAGGGCAAGGACGAAGATGTGCTCACGTACGGTGCGGGCCTTATCCAGGTGTGGTTTACTCCTTGCTCGTTTCTTTACTTTGACGTAGTAAGGACGCGTGGAGTGAATGGTGGGTGACACAATTGGGTCAGCGCGTGATATGTCTCCTGCAATTGCGATGTGGCACACCGCCAAACACGTGCTGCAAGTTGCCTTTTAGAGAGCAGTCCAGCCTTCTTTGCTCAGCCTGTGCTGTTTTCATCCCTCCTTCTGCTCTTTTTATAATATGCTGCGCAGATTGACGCCGCTTTTGACTACTTGCGCAAAGCCGCTGCGGCAGATATGCCTGACTTCCGTTACGGTATGTATGGGGTGTGGCACCTCCCCACCTTGCGTTGTTTCAACACCAATGCACAAATTTGTATGCTAATATATTGCCCCTTGTAATGTTGCAAGGAGTGGAGCCTTGATTGCATCGGTCCATGCAGCAAGCAAGTGTGTTTGCATGCCTGGTTTCAGGAATCTAGGTGCTTTGATTCCTCTAAAGGCTCATAAATGCACAAAAAGCCTATATCCTGGAACTCCAAAGGAACAGAACGGTTCTTACTGCAAGCACGCCTTTAAACACTTGCAGATGTCAAAGTGTCGCCCGCTGGGGTTTCTGGTCCCCCCGGAGGCTTAAGGGGCATTTACATGCGTGAGCCTTCTGAAACCCGTGCGCCACGCGCCTTCACAGCTACAATCACGCCCAAGCTGCATGAGGTACGACCTATGTACCTCTGTTTCTCAGCAGCTGTTGCATGCAGTATGTGCTTTTGCGTCATTGCTGCGGTAGGAGCAATGAGAAGAAGACACGTACTCAAAACTTGTAAATTAACTTTATCAGCCGTAACCATGTCCAAAATGCATGAGGTTTCTGAGCATTAGCAGTTGGAGGACATGCATGCATGTACGTTGAGAGTGCACGAGAGTACCCCCTGCTTTCACAGACACCATCGTGCCCTAAGATAAACACGCAAGGGTCATGTAGGTATATGATCATTTTGGGAGCTGGTGCCTGGTGATGCAAGTATAGCAGGGTAAAATATTGCACCTCTTCGGGATGCGAGGCCTAAAGAGAGCGTAAATAGTTTTGAATATGGACGCATAAAGTATGGCTTACTGCATTTTAATATAAAACAGGCCATGCACAACGCACATTCATGCACGCATGGCTAAGTAGTGAAATTATATCAGTGCAACAAATTAAGCATGCTAACTTTTAGGCAGAGGCGACGGAAATACACCTGCGTTCCTGATGCAGCTGGTTGACACGTCCCCGGAGCCAGTGCAGTCAATCACATCTAAAACCTGCGATCATAAAACTGGGGTGAACAGGGGGTGCAGTAGTTGAGGATATGCGATGAGAAGTCCAGGAAGAGAGAGGTTGGTATGGGGGCACCCACCATTGTCAAAGTACTAGAGCAAAAGACAAAATGCGTAAGACCACGTTCACAAAGTAAGTGTCACACGACAGAAGCAACCACCGTCGTTTCACCTTGGGCTTCCCATCCGTGGTGGTTTGTAACCCAGCAGCACCTGAACAATTTGGCACGGACAAGAGACGCTTATTTTACTTGCTTATTTTACTTGCTTCTTTCCAGCAAAGCTTATGTATTCCTCTGCTTGTGAGTGCAATGCATTAAAACGCAACAAGGAGGAAGGACTATGCCAAAGTATGTTGAAGCAAGCTGCGCGCCTGATTCGTATGTTACATGAAGATGGATGTGCGTACCTGGATCAACACCCGTAGCAAAGATGGCCACAATTGTTCCGCGTCCGTCATATGTCGGGTTGTCCTTGATTGGTGAACAGGCAATGCATGATTGCAAGCTTCAGTGCATGTGTCTTAAAAGTGGTGCAAGTGATGTAGGTGTGCGAGCCTGCAGCAGTGCTGGGTTGTGCGGTGTATAATTGTAATGAGTGCTTTGCATTTGTGCGACGACAAGCTCAACTCACCTTTAGAAAGGACAGGGCATTGATTTCCGCCTTGGGCATTGAAGCATCAAACGGTTCAAGGCTGGTGTCAGAGTCTATTGGGAGCGAGCCTGCCCTCTCTGCCATCTGTGCCATGCTCTGTGCTGCCCTGCCTGGCTTTGTGACTCCTCTTGTAGATGGAGACGAATACAGGGACTGTGAAAGAAGTCTCAACCGGGGTGAATTGAAGAGCTTGCTGCTGCTGGCTTTTAGCATGCTCGAATTCTATTATTATCCATTCGCATTATTCTGCCAGGTGCTTAAGAAGATCGGTCGATTCTCCTGTTTTTTGCTCTCCTGCGCTTGATCTTTGAACCGATCGAATTCACGAAAATGCCTGTTATGACCCCAGGATGCTCCCACGAGCGACAAGCTAGACATTGAGCAGAGGCTGGTGCTAGAGGCAAGCGCTCCATGGATTTCTGCTCCCAATGTTATCCTCATGCACCATGCAGCTCGTGCCTTCCAGGTGCGCATGGAAGATGTGTACAGGGTCAATCTGAATGCTACAAGCCCTCTCATTTTGCTGCTGCAGCCACGTGATATTTAAGTAGTACAACGTTGCTTGATGATTATCCTAGTATATTGCTGACATTCTTTTGTCAGGCAAGGCCACACCCTAATCACCTCGTAAACCTTTCCAGAAACCTGAGGATGATATCTACAGGTTGTCACAACCCACCATGTTTGCCAAACCCCTACAAACTTTTAAATGACAAAAGAACCATTGCGACATTTGTACAGCTAGAGGCCCCTCATCCCAGGGCGTTCCTGCATATTTAAGATTTTGCTCTGATGTCTTTAGAATCCTGTTGCAGCAGCATAACAGTCTGTGTTCCGCGCATCATGCAACATGCAGGTGGGTGTCAACCCTTGCGGTCTGCCTCCTGGCCTGCACGTGGGTCATGTTGCAGCGTACGATGCCGCACAGCGCTGGAGGGGACCGCTGCTGAAAATCCCCGTGATAGTCATCATGCCGCTGCAGGTATGTTGTTGCTCAACTCCACACTAGCCTGCAAGTGGTGTGGCATAAGCAACAAAAGGAAGCGTCGGACATCGGGGTAATGTAGGTAATATGGCATCCGTGGAACAGGCTGACCGTCTCCTTGCACACCCATCTGAGTCGCACTTGGCACTGACAATGCGCCTGTTTACTTTCCAATACCACTGCAGGTGCCAGGCAGCTCCATCCCTGCCCCTCAGCCCCAAGCAGCCGATGCAGTCATGGGTGCTCCTGAGATGCCTGCCACAGACCCACCACAAGGTGTGCTGTGTACACTTTGGATGCTACTTGCTGGCTTGTCTATTTGCTGGCGGGCACATAACCTTGAGCCCTCTATTTTGTACCCATAAGCGACGAGCTGATGCGTTGATAACCCTGTACTTGCTGTCTGAATGAGTACGCACGTGCGCATTTGCGTGTGCTACAGAAAAAGGAAGGGGCAGGACACTCCTGATTCCATGCACGTGTGACACCTTCTTCACAATTTATCCACTTATGCACCATTTTGTGCAAAGCCTTGTTTAACCAAATAGCTCAACATCTTTGGTCTTTGCATCACGATGGCGGTAAGTACTTGCAATTTTTCCGTCCGTGCTTTCACAGGTGGAGCTGGCAGCGCAGCACCTGCCGCAGCAAGTGAAGACCAAGGCAAGTGCTGTGTCCAAAACATTGCTGTGTGCAAAAAAATAGAAAGTACGTTGGCAGTAAAACCACTCCACACGTAATTAAGGAAAAGAAGCCACTTTAGTATTGAGAACCGTAAAACTTTCCACCACTGAAAGGGGAGGAATCTTTGGAGTTCAGGAGGGTTGCAGGCTTGACCTGAAAACGGCTCCTGATGAGGGTGGTTATGTAAATGGCTCATAAATCTCAAAGACTACCCTGTCAGGGTCAGCTCTATTGCACACCAGCACTTCATTTGTACGTATGAGCTGCCTGGGTTGCCAAGAAAGATAAAACTCCTCAGC
>Ga0307974_1001786_pt1 | contig 15027 bp, 10 predicted proteins | sample OrgLakmetagen784_FD_201812 | JGI IMG/M metagenome (GOLD analysis project Ga0307974, IMG submission 201812) | Saline water microbial communities from Organic Lake, Antarctica - #784 | ecosystem: Environmental > Aquatic > Non-marine Saline and Alkaline > Saline | place: Antarctica: Organic Lake... | reverse complement strand
TAAACACACACACTGTCACACACACACACACACACACACAAACACCCACACACATACACACACACGCATACACACACACACGCACACACATACACACACACAAACTTCTTAAACCTTGAAACAAGCAGAAAACAGAGGCGGGCAAGAGCAAGGCTTCTGTGAAGAAGGAGCTTAATTCATCCAGCGATGAGGAAGAGGATGAGGAGGGCAGGGGGGATAAAGGCAAGGGTGGAAAGGGGAAGGGGGTGGCTGCTGATAGTTCCAAGAAGCCGCCTGTCAATAAACCGGCTACGAAAAAGCCGGTCAAGAAGGAAGACAAGGAGGAGGGAGGGAAGGCGAAGGGCGGCAAGGCCGAGGCTGCTCCTGCCAAGAAGGCGCCCACAAAAAAGCCAGTGAAGAAGGAGGCTGAAGAGGAGGAAGAGGAGGAGGGGGGGAAGGGGAAGGGGAAGAAGAAGCAGCCAACGAAGAAGGAGGGCGCAGGTCCCGAAAAGGTCAAGCGTGAGAAAAAGGAGTTTGACATGCCCGGACAGACGAAGGACCCCCCTCCTGAGGTGAGAGCATGCGTGCGCGGCAGTTGAGCCCACAGCTCTTGTAGTGTGTGTGGATTTATGCTGTGTTATGGGTGTGAGTTTAGGTGCGTCAGTTGAGTTGAGCTCACAGCTCTTGTTGTGGGTGTGGGTGTGGGTGTATGCTGTGCAGTAACTTTGATTTCACAGTAATGGGAGTGGGAGTGACATTGTGCAGTGGGTGGGGGTGGGGGGCTGGGGGTCTTGATGCGGAGGAGAGTCTGTGAAAGGCGTTGCCAGGTACGTGGGTGGCGGATGTTGCAACTGTACATCATGTCCATGAACACGCTTAATCATTGCGCAGGGTTTGCTTGCTGACACACGTACACACGCGCACATACAAAAGCACACACAATTACACACGTGTATGCACGCGTATACACGCACACGAATGCCGGCGTGCGCATAGCCTCATGCACACGTGCGCGCGCGAACACACATACACAAACACACACACACACACACACACACACACACACACACACACACACACACACACATGCACACAAACATACACACACACTCACGCAAAAAATACTCAACCAGGGTATGTAAATCCACTGCTGCGAAACAGCGCTTTTATGTTCATCAATGATGGCCCTTTGTGCGGGCCAACCAAGTGGTTGTGCTGCTGCTATACAATCATAGTCGTATACTCAGGTCCTATGTTTAAACATTTCCCTTTTGTGAACCCTTTTCCTATCTTTAAGTATTGATTTATCTTTGAAGTCATCATCCTCCCTTTGAACTATTTTCTGTCGCTGTCCTTTTATGCTGTTGTGCTCTGACAAGGAGTCTGACTCCACCCTCACTTGCTCTCACTTGCACACTCTGCCTTCTCCTGCTCACACTTGCCTCACACTTGCCCTCACACTCGCCCTCTCCTGCTCACACTCTGCTCACACTCTGCCCTATCTTGCCTGCACTTGCTCTCGTTCTGCTCACACTTGCTCTCGTTCTGCTCACACTCTGCTCACACTCTGCTCACACTCTGCCCTCACTTGCCCGCACTTGCTCTCTTGCCTGCACGTGCCGTCATTCTGCTCACACTTGCTCTCGTTCTGCTCACACTCTGCTCACACTCTGCTCACACTCTGCTCACACTCTGCCCTCACTTGCCCGCACTTGCTCACTTGCCTGCACTTGCTCTCGTTCTGCTCGCTCTCTGCTCTCGTTCTGCTCACACTTGCTCTCGTTCTGCTCACACTCTGCTCACACTCTGCCCTCACTTGCCCGCACCTGCTCACTTGCCTGCACTTGCTCTCGTTCTGCTCGCTCTCTGCTCTCACTCGCTCTCCATTTTTTTGCTCCCATCCTGCTTGCAATTGCAGTCTGACTCCGGCAGGAAGTTCTACGTCTCCCTCAAGCAGCAGCGGCCGGACAGTGAAATTGCCAAGAAATGGTGGGTTTGTTTTGGGGGTTTGTTTTGGGGTGTGGGGTTGTGGAGGAGAGGGAGCTATCATGTGTGTGCAAAGGGAGGTGAGGGGAAGGGCTGTATGCGCAAGTGTGGACGCATATGGAATCACAAAGAGATGGTGGCTTTGCATTGGGCTGATGGGGGTGATGGTGGGAGTGGGCGTGTACAGTTAGCCCAAGCGAGCCGTGAGCATTACGCCCACCACCACCCATCCTCACTGCTGGCTGGGCAGTGAGATTGTTTCGAAGATGATAAAGGACAGGGAACCCAGGTTTGGTTGAGGACACCACTGATGCACTGTTGAGGACACCACTGATGCAATGTTGAGGACACCACTGATGCACTGTTGAGGACACCCCTGATGCACTGTTGAGGACACCCCTGATGCACTGTTGAGGACACCCCTGATGCACTGTTGAGGACGCCACTGATGCAATGTTGAGGACGTCACTGATGCACTGTTGAGGACGCCACTGATGCAATGTTGAGGACGTCACTGATGCAATGTTGAGGACAACCCTGATGCAGTGTTGAGGACACCGCTGATTCAGTGCATCAGCCCATGATGTCGCGTGCCTTGCAACGTTGCAAGCATGGGCAGTTTGCAATGCTTGCATGTGTTTTTGCTTGCTGCACGAGGTGTGCTCTTTTGCGATGAAAGGGCAGAATCCAGGTTTGGTTGAGGACACCACTGATGCAATCAACAGTGGTTGATTGCTTCAGCACTCAATTGAATCGGAAGATTGACGAGGGTGTCTCTGCTATGTGCTTGATTGCTTAAATGCCCATGTGTGGGTTGGCCAGAATAATATACGGTGCATACACGGTTAGCCAGAACCATATACGGGGCATACACGGTTGGCCAGAACCATATACGGTGCATACAAGGTTGGCCAGAACCATATACGGTGCATACACGGTTGGCCAGAACTATATATGTTGCATACACGGTTGGGCAGAACCATATACGGTGCATACACGGTTGGCCAGAACCATATTGGCCAGAACCATATACGGTGCATACACGGTTGGCCAGAACAATATACGGTGCATACACGGTTGGCCAGATCAATATACGGTGCATACACGGTATTTTGGCGGTAACATCCCCAAATATATTATCACGTACGGTAATTATATACGGTTATGCTTAACCCTATTTATGAGTTGGAATGCTCATTTTGAGTGTTAATGTGCTGAGCCAAAGTAATGACGTGCCCTTTTGTTCAACTCACTGATGGTGCTAGTATACCAAACTATGTATGTGTTGGTGTGCTTTACTGAAGTGCTGATGTGCTCTTCTTTCCAATCCTTCATACTGATGAGTAATGACGTGCCCTTCTGTTCATCTCGCTGGTGCTAGCATACCAAACTATCTATGTGTTGGTGTGCTCCACTGAAGTGCGTATGTGCTCCTTTCTTTGCTTCCTGCTGATGGTGCTGCTGTGCCTCATACCTGTGGGCTCAAGTGCTCCACTAAAGTGCTCTTCTCTTTGCTTTCTGCTAATGGTGCTGCTTCACCTCATACCTGTGTGCTGAAGTGCTCCACTAAAGTGCGGATGTGCTCTTCTATCCTACATACTGATGGTGCTGGTTTGTTTCATACCTTCGTGCTGAAGTGTTCTACTACAGTAATGCTTATGGCGCTGATATGCTTCACTTCCATTTGCCACCTGCTCTCGTGCGAACCACTTACTTCCAGTCTAGGGTTATGCAGCATAATCTGTTGGAGTGCATGTCAACCTGTGTGTTGTGTGTTTGTATGTAGGTGTGGGGGGGAGGGGAGGGTGCGTGCGTGCGTGCATGTAAGGGAGGGGGAGGGCGTGTGCGTGCGTGCGAGAATGCATGCCACCTGTATAATTGCTGCTTTTGATGTGTCTCATCCAGGTTGTGTGAACCTTACTTACACACAAACATACACACACACACATGCGCACACACACACACGCACGTACACACATGCGCACACACAGGATGATGCAGCATGGCCTACTCGAGCGAAGCGAGGCAGAGGAGGTTGCTGCTGAGCTGGGCAAGCTGAAGCCTGCTACCAAGTGGGTGTCTGTGTATATCTGTTTGTGGGTCTGTGTGTGCGAAGTGTCTACGTCTATGTGTGTGTATGTGTGTGTAGGTGTGAGTTTTGTGTACGTAGGTATGTGTTTTTCCATGCTTGCCTTGCGCTCATGCGCATGCCTGTGCCCGTGTGTACTGATGAATGCAATGGGTAAATGAGATCGAGAAGGTGAATGGTAATGGAATGGGAAAGTTGGAGTGGGTGTGTCAAGGTCTGCGTGTGTGTATGTGTGTAAAGTGTGTGTGCATGTGTGTGTTTGCGCACGCCTCCTATTGCATTCTAAGACCATCCTTGGGCTGTGGGGCAGGCAAGTCCCCTTCCTCAAACTGGTAAGAACTGGCTAGAACCCCCTGCATATGAGTTAGCTGCACACCATGATATGGTTTGGCTTTGAGGAAAAAATATAGTTTCAAGTCCTGCGTAGTTTACCTAGGCTGCGCTTGTGTCAAGGGTTGCAGTCACATTTGGATTGGGAAGGCACTGGAAAGAAGAGAAAGCGGCTACGCTGTCTTCTGTATGTGTCTGGCAGCCGCAATTTATGACTGCAGCATCTACATGACGTATTCCATGTATATATAGGGTTGGCCATGACCTAGATAATATAGGGTTAGCCAGAGGATGTATATAGGGTTCGCTGTATGTATACGTACCGTATATTTATACCCATGTATAATTAATTCATCGCAGTATCCTTGTTCGTAAAAACCGTGTATGAATTTTAGCCGGCGTATATATACACCGTATATAACGTATATATTCGTTTTGAATGAGTGGTTTAAATCGACCTCCCACTAGCCTTCGAGACCACAAAATTTAAAGCCCCTATATCCGGGTAATTATTAACAATTGTTTTTGTGTTAAGCCGTGTCCATCATTAAAGGGAGTCCCTCACATGGTTCAACAGCAGCCATTGGTTCAACAGCAAGAGGCTCAGCAGAAGATACAGAACAACAGCAGCAGATACAGAACAAGCTACAGAACAACAGCAGTAGATACAGAACAACAGCAGCAGATACAGCAAGAGGCTCAGCAGAAGATACAGGAGCACCAGAGTTTGATTATGAGCAGGATTGCCTTTAGGGCATGCAAGCCAACCCCACTGAAGGTTTCCAGGGCGCAGATGATGCAGGAATAGAAACGGCACACACACACTCTTACTCGTGCATGCACACCTGTGTGCACAGATACACACAAACACACAAAGGTACATGCACGCGCACACGTGTACACACGCGTGCGTGTACGCTATCGCACACGTACAAGCATGCATGTACGGACCTCAGCACACACGCAAATGCATACTTACATGCACGCACCCACGCATGCATGCATACAACCATAAGCAAGCACACGCACACGCATTTTTGAGCACACGCACACGCATGCACACTCACACGTACACGTACACGTTTGCATGCACAAACCCCAGCTCACGCGCGAATGCACACGCACATGCACGCACTACACACATACACGCATGACACACATAAGCATGCACACGCACATGAACGCTCTCGCACATGTACACGCAATCATGCACAAATTGAAGCACGCATGCAATTACACACGCACGCAATATAAACATGCATGCATGTGCATTTTTTGCACATCACACACACGCACACACACACATACACACACGCGCGCACACACACACACACTTGCATACACAAATGGGGTAATTTGACAGAGGGGGGACACTAGGCAAAAGCCAAAGCATGCTCCTTTTTGCATGAAAGGTGCAACTACTCACACGTCACTTCATCAAATTGGACCCAACCAAGCTTTAAACTGATGCTGATTATAAATTTATAAGCAACCCAAGCATGTGCTCAGACTTAGACAAGTCGCCCTGCGTACAGAATGACAGGACTAAAAGCACACGTCGTGCACCTGTACCCTAGATGGGTGCTTTCCAGGGGAAATGGCACATTAATTTGCATATCTCGCCAACCACTTAGTCTTTTTGCCCCATTTTTCTTGCAATGATCTTTATTTATTATAAGGATTCCATAACACCAAAAATTGCTCAGTTTGGTGCGCTGGCTGGTCAGATACAGCACATGGCTGCTCAAAAAGGAAGGTTCATGCCGCAGCCGATTAAGTATGGGCACCCTAATTTGCAAGTTTCAAGCTCAGCTGCATTGAATCAGAGCTAAGCTTGAAACGTGCCAGTTAGGAGACCCATACCCTGGGAGCATGCAAAAACCGTACCATTTTTGGCCTCAGTGTCCCCCCTCTGGTAATTTGATGTGATGGGAGAAAAAGAGAGGTCTCGTGACAGTGATTGTGTGTGCCTGTGTGTTTGTATTGGTTGTGGCCTCTTTGGGCAAGCATAGCTCCCCAACATTTCATTTGTTGTTATATAAATGAGGTACACGATCAGAGCCCTTCAAGAGCTACCCTAAATTTCCCCATATACAGTTTATATACATTTTATACGTATATATATGGTTTATACGGCATATATATATTATATGTAAACAGAAAACCCAAATACAGTTCTGGCCAGCCCTACATATGTATACACTGCATATGGCCGACCGCACATTTGGTGTTCCCTGGCCAAGAATATTGTAGTATATAATTCTGGCCCACTTGAATGATTGCATTTTGTCCTATGTGCACATGCGTCCCACGCTCCACAAAAGCCCACCAATACGGCAAGCTACAACTAGCTTAAGCTTAACAACCCTTGACTAAGTAGATGTGTCCGGCATTTCCTTCATTTCCTTCGCAGGTCCCCCACACCCCGCAAAGGCCCAGCCCCAAAGACTCAAGCCCAAAAACGCAAGAGGGGTAGGTGGAGCCCAACTGACAGGGCCTGCTTGCTGTGCTCTTTTGTAACGTATGGCTCCTTTTATGGTTCATGGTGCTGCCTCATAAATATGTTTAGGGTTGGCCAGAACCGTATATATGCACCGTATATGACCGTATATTTGGTGATTTCCCTGCCAAAAATACCGTATATGCACCGTATATATATGGTCCTGGCCAACCCTAAATATGTTGCATGAAAACGCCGTGGGGGTGGGAGTGGGGGTGGGGGGCGGGGGGACGTGTGTACGTGTTTGTGTGTGTATGTGTGTGCGATGCCTGCTCGCACTACGTGACATGACATGTGGCGCATGCATATTAGCATCATGTGCCGCGTCTGGTTGCATAACATGATGTGTCAGCTTGTTGGCATTTCACGTGTCAATTTTGCAACGTTGTAATTTGTACAGTCGTTGCCCGTAAAACGTGTTTTGCTGTCTGCTCCTTCAGCAAACAGCCTTGGTAGACTCATGGTGCATATGCTCACCATTTTCTCATGCCATTGTATGCATCAGGGATACTTCATGCAGTGTATTTGTTTAACGAATTTTGTTACTGGCTGGTATGTTAATGTAATGGACGTTTTAAAAATCCGTATGAAACATCCCTGCTTTGCATTGAGGGGTTGCTGTTGCGTTGCACGCTTGGAGAATGCAGCCGTTTGTGTGCTCAGGTAGTAGCTAGCTGTGTCAACCTCTGTGTCTTCACGCATGTACTCCCTCTGTACTACCTCTACCTCTGTGTCTTCACACATGTACTCCCTCTACCTCTGTGTCTTCACACACGTACTGGCCGGTACTGTAGATATCGTACCTTACGGATAACACCCCGCATAAACATCGTTTTTTGCCCTGCAAGGTGACTGCGGTATTTTTTAACCAACAAAAGGCCAATTGGCAGGCCAGAGAAAGATTGCTACTGTCTCACAATTTGGTTGTGGGGACACCTCAGGGGCACAGCTGTTATGCACAGAGGCATATGCACGCATGGGGGGAAAGCTGTGTGGCAGGGGGAAGACGAGTGGGAGGAAGGCATAGGGGTTGAATAGTAACAAGCTGCAGCGTTTGCGCATGCAGAGCAGGTGGGGCGGATGAGACCAAGGCTGTCTGCACCCAAGCAACACCATCAGCACGCACGAGCAGCAGCAGCAGCAGCAGCAGCAGCAGTGATAGTGGCTAGAGAAGAGGGAAGCAATTATTGGGAAGGGCATGGAGTAGCAGAACAGAGAGCAAACTCACATGTAAACGGCATGTTTGCCCTTTTGTGGTGCTCTTTCATTGAGGTTGCTTATTGGTGCTGAACAAGGCTAAGGCCCTGCGGGGTTGATGCGGGAAGGGCAAAGTTATACATTCTGGGGGTGCGGGAAGGTGCAGGATTCTTATTAATATTTCTGAAATTTGGGGTGCGGGATGAGTACGCTAAGGTACGGTATGCGGTAAATGTACATAGAACACACACCGTAAAGGTACACAGAACACACACAATTGTTAGAGGGGGGGAACTGAAGCCCAAAACGGGCATGTTTCTGCAGGAATATTCCTAGGGTTTGACACCCAAAAACATTGCAAGCAGCTGAGCTTGAGATCGAACCCCAGGGTGGCTCAAGCCTGATCGGCTGCTGCGTGAACCCCACTTCTTGCTGCCAAATTGTAGCACATCACCTGCTGCACCCAACTCTGTGACAACCGGTGTTTGAGAGCCCTTCCATTGAACAAATAGCACTGCAAAAGCATGGGGTGAAAAGGCCAGGTGGTTGATATGTGCAAATGGATATATGTAGGGTTGGCCAGAACCGTGTACCTGCATCGTATATGACCGTATGCATGGTGATTTCCTGCTAAAAATACCGTATGTACACCGTATACACCTATAAATGTATGGTTCTGGCCGACCCTTGACAGGTGCTGTTTCCCATGGGAAGCATTACACTAGCGTGCGGGTGCCCTAGTGTCCGTTTTCGTCTTGTCAAATTTTGCGCAGGCGATTAAACAAACACCGGTTTTACGCTCTGGCAGCATGTAATGTCAGCTTTTGTTTGAAGCTATATTGGTTATAATTTGATACGTTGGTGTGTGGATAGTTACGTCTTGAACCCTAGAAAGGAGCGGTTAAGGACCTTTGCACAGTCTGCCCCCTCTGGATATTTGTCAGGACTTTACCAGCAAAAAAACCTCTGTATTAATCCTCAAGTTGTACAACGCAGACGCTTAGTGCTTTATAGTTTTCAGTTATGGTTTTCAGTTCTTCATGCAGATTCTGTCTGCACAGATCTAGCCAGCCTTACACGTGTCGTATGTAGGGTTGGCCAGAGCCATATATATATATACAGTGCATATACGACATTTTTGGCAAGAAAATTACCAAGTGGACTGTCATATATACGGTTCTGGCCAACCGTATGTATAAACTGAACCCTATGTATAAACTAAAAGAGCATCATACACCGACGCACATAAGTGTACATACACGCACTAGTATGTGCACACGCATACACATATATATACATGCTTGCACACGTACGCACACATCACTTGAACTTGCACGCGCGCACACACACACACACACACACACACACACACACACACACACACACACACACACACACACACACACACACACAAAACACACGTCCTCAATCATGCACACGCGCAGAGGATGACGAGGATGAAAAGGAGAAGAAAAAACCGGCTCAGAAGAAGCAGCCTCCCAAAAAGGAAGCTGCATCTAACGGCAAGCCTGCTGCCCTACAGAAGCCTAAGGCCAAAAAAAAGATTGAATATCCAGAGGCAGAGGTGAGGGAGTGTGCGTGTGTGGGTATGTGTGAGTGCGTGCACGTGAGAGTGTGTATTCAGCATCTCATACAAACAAGTCATACGTGCAACCCCAGAGGGAGTATTCTTGTGAGAAGGCAGCGAAAAGAAGTGTGTGGGTTCAAGGGCAGGTGGTGTGCACATGCGCGCGCTCGTGTTTCTGTGTGACCCGCGCTATAAACACACAACAAGATGCATGCAGCCCAAGAAGGAAGATTGTGTGCAAGGAGGCAAGATCAAGGGTGAGTGTATCGTTGCGCCCTGCATTCAAACTAACAAGACATCTGCTCATATGCAGACAAAGCACTGACAATTTTAAAAGAAATACACGCACGCACGCACACACACACACATCCACACACACAAATTAAAGTACGCACGCAAACACACGCACACACACACACACATATATATATATAAACACATACACACACGCACACACACACACACATACACACATACACACACACACACACAACACACACTCACTCACATAAACACACACTTATTGCACTCGCAGGATGAAGACTCTGAAGAGGAGGAAAAGTTGCCAGCCAAGAAGGTCAGGGGAGAGAAAGCACCAGCACCAGCCAAAAAGCCGGCGCCCAAAAAGCGGGTAGGTAGACATGCAAACAACACATGACCACGTGCACACGCCAGTGTTGTGCACATACGGCGTCAATCACAAATGGCACCGTTAATTACGGTGCTTAAATGACGTCTACGTCACATAACCGTAACTAACGGTGAAATTCATACTGACGGTGGGAAAATCGCAAGTAACGGTGCGGCGTCAGGTACTCAGTGGCTCAGTGCCAATTCAAGCTCCGATTTCCCCACAAACAACATTTGCGATTTGCGATTTGCGATATAAATATAAAATGTCCTCCGGTAATCAGGCCAAGAGGGCTCGTGTGGCCCTGAGTCAGTCGAGCCTGGCCCGGCCTGGCCAGCTGCTGACGGTTTCCCACCGTAAATAACTGTAAAGCCGACCGTCAGACGTCAAAAATTAAAATCACTGTAAATTACGCCTGAGGATTAGTTGCTGACGGTCAAAACCGTAAATTACGCCTGACCGTCAAATGTCGGTTGGCGGCGTCAACCGTAAAGTGCACAACACAGGCACACGCGCACACGCGCACACATAAACCAAACGCACCCAAAGCATGTGTACACCTACGTACACGCACACACTCTCTACGTACACGCACACACTCTACGTACACGCACACACTCTATATATCCTCCCTACGTACACGCACACATTCTCGCAAACTCATATTTGTCAACATCCCGTAATTTTGCAGACAAAAGACAAGGCCTTCAGCGATGGCGGCCTGTCAGAGTCTGGGTCGGAAGACGATAAGCCGCTGAACAAACGAGGAGGAGGAGGAGGAGGAGCCACAAAAGGCTCTGCGGCGTCAGGCCCTAATGGAAGAGCAGGTGAGGTTGCTTTTCATTTTTTGAAACATACGACACTCGGCACTTGATGTGAACTGTAATTATGCAAGTGTCTCATCTTGGGCTTTGTTGGTGGCCAAACGGTTGGTCTCGTACACAACCAGGCCCTGAAGCCCTTATGTTCCATCAATCCATCCATCCATCCATGCAAAGACTGAGTGCTTTTCTATTGTATGGCCTTGTGTTGGTTGAACTTGCAGCCCCAAACAAGGCGCATACATGACTAGATACACACGCACACACACATACACGCGTGCAAGCACCAGCACCTATGAAAAAACACGCACACACATGCGCACACACAATTACGGGCAAGTACACACTACTCATGCTTACACAGCCCCCAAAAAACCCAGCGCTGCTAGCAAAGAAGATGAGGACGATGTGCCTCTGGGCCAAAAGGTGAAGGGGTCAGCTCCCAAGCCTGCCCCCAAGCCTGCCGCTCCTGCCCCCAACCAGCCAAAAAGTTCTCCTTTATCGGAAGAGGAGGACGAGGACGACAAGCCGCTAGCAGCACGAGGGACCAAGGATACGGATGCAGGCCCAAACCAGGCGCAGGCCGGTGGCGGTAGTGGTGGTGGCAGTAGTAGAGAGGGAGGGCAGGAGGCCAAAGCGCCTGCAGCTCCAGCAGCTCCCAAGGATGCACAGCAAGGAGGGAATGAGGGCAGTAGAGAGGGGGGGACAGGAGACACCCCACTCGCGCCAAAACGTAAGCAGGATGAGGAACAGCCGCAGCAGCAGCGTGAGCAGACGGGGGGAGAAGCTGAGCCCATGCAGCATTGAGGAGGGGGGAGGGAGCTGTCATATTTTAGTAATAGCTTGGGTCGGTTGCCACACGGATTAAAGACTTCTGTCTCGCTTAGCACTGTTATTTGTTCTTCACTTTTTTATGTAGGTTTTACATTCTCAGTTGATGTACGGTGGCGTACCATGCCTTTGCCAGAGCCGCTCCTCGAGCTGTGAGCTGTTGGTGCGTACATGTTTTAGTGGACAGGTTACCCCCCTTTCCAAACCTTTGCAATTCTGACATCCAGCCCGCCAACCTTCAAACAGACACTGTAGCCACTGGGCGCTGTGAAAAGCTAATGAATCACTGACATTGATCATGAAGCACCAAGGAATCGATACCGAATCCCCCTTAAACGACCCTGTACTCCCAGAAGTGCAAGCAGCTGTGTAGCTTGCATCAATCGCACACTGGAGTCATTAAAGGAGCTGTGGTACGACAGAGCCAGGCCCCAACCCCCCCCTTCGTTAACGAAGGAACGCCCCTTTTCTAAGAGGTAGCTTGGGCTGGCTGCTTGTCGTGGTGCCTTTGCTTGCTGTGAGTTGAGTTGCACCTCTAGGGTGAAAAAACGCTGTGGTGTTTGTTGGCTAGCTTGCTGTGGCTTGAACATCACGGGAGTGTGGACAGATGGTTGATTTTCTATGTACGTGCAGCAACCAGCTAGGCCAGGATGGGGCTCAAACAACCTAACAACTTGAGGCGAACGTTTTTTCCTTCCAACAATTTTCTTGTGCTTTTCTTAGAACGTACATGCTGGTGCACTGTTGTAAGTCAAATGTTATATTTGAACTCAGCTTCCAGTTTGTTTGCATGAACAGTCATGGGGCTCTAATGTGGCGCTCCCTTCCTCCCCTTGGGTTATACATTCTGGTGTTCAGTTAACACGCCTGATGTGCTTGTTGTGGCTCTCCATCAGGCTCTTTAATTGTCTCAGGTTTTTGCCTTTCTTTCATCATTCATTCATCACCTCTTACTCATTTTCCTAAGAAATAATGTGGCACTGGCTGGGACCAGTTCTTATTTACAACCTTACATTTACTTTACACTGCCTGATCCAGCAATGCCTATCAGCCCAACATATGTGGCTGCTGGTTACCCCCATTTGTAAACCCTTTTAAAGGAGCTGGGTTTTATTCGTAAAAGAATCCCAGACCCCCCCAATGCCCCCCTCATAATCGATCAATCTATAAACCAATGCTAGCTCTCGAACTCAGGAGCTTCTATTCAGCTTGACACCTGGCTGGTACCATTATATAGGTATACGGATGTTGCAATAATAATCAAGAACAAAAGCTCATGAGAGTAATGACCAAATAATAGGCAGATTTTACAGAAAAATCTCACACCATGGAATGAGTCAGCCATCTTGCGCAATAAGGTTACAGGAATATAGTGAATCAGGGCAACGCCACGTTTCTGAAGCCAAGTCATTGTGTTTAAATACAGCTTTTCGCACAATAGTAATACTGGTTGGGATAGTCCTTGATTGGTCAAAACTCGTAACACTGCAAACAATTACCAACACAGGGACCCCAACAGTGCTGGCACACCTTTTCGTTAGGCATACAGGAGAAGCAAGCATGCCTAGCTAGCTGCGTTTGCACCTTCCAACACAACTGATGCACATGAGAGCCCAAGTCATTGGCTATCCCTCAAGCACCGGAGACCATAAAAAAGAACACTCCAAGACCAACAAATCCACACTTCATTGTCCTGCTGCGCTTTCCTGCTTTGTACAAACAATTCCTGCAACACCCACCCATACGCGCCTGTGCTCCATACCAACGCGTACCAAACCGGACGTGTACATCACTCCCGGCAAGGCCCAGAAAGATGACACGTCGTAAGCAGGCACTGTGACCCCTAATTAAAAAAAGCATACGCAAGCAACCTGCTGTGCCATACATGGCTGAGTGTACGTGCTTTAGTACACACACATACACACAGACCCCTGTCGTTCAAGCTGCCGGGGCTGACCACTTGGCGATCATACACAATATACACAACCTGGACCAGCATGGCCATCCCTGATTGTCCGTTAAAAACTTGCACCTCCCTAAGTGCCACTCCCCATTTTCGACACCCTACCACCAAGTGGGTAAAGAAAAAGATGTGCAAGAAGCGCAGACAGTGGAGAAGTCACAGACACTATATACAAGCAACTAAGTCAATCGACTGACAATACAGACACTACCGCAACCTGCTAATTTACTAAGTTTGAGACACGCCATACTCTTGTCACTTGCCGATTGAAAACCACTCTGTTGCGGATGCCCATGATTTAGTTTAGGCTGATAAGCCTGCTCACGGTCCATTGATTTCTTTTGGAACTTGGAGGAAGAGAAGGAGCAGGAGGAGGAGGAGGAGGAGGAGGAAGGGGTAGAGGAAAACTACCTTGTCACACCCTTGCGTCGCCTGCAGACACACACACGCACACCAGATACGGTGTCATGATGGGTTGAGGACCCTGAGGCCAAGCATGAGGTATGCACACAGGAGCTCACCGCACCCCTTCCCCTTCCTCATATTGAACCCCATGCATGTGCGGCCAAGCATGAGGTATGCACACAGGAGCTCACCGAACCCCTTCCCCCCTTCTTCATATTGAGCCTCGTGGATGTGTCCAAAGCAAGGGGTGTCCAAAAAAAAGGGGGGCCAGACCAACCCCCTCTTTAACCTTCAGTGGTGAGTTGCTTTTCTGGGAGTCGGTATTTAGACTCCATGCAAAGATGAACTCAGAAACAAGCCTCAAAACAAACTGCACATAATCGGAACACATGAAGTCGTAACATCAATGGTGCGCACCCTTCCCAGCATCCATGCATGCAAATTGCAAATATCAATGGCGAGTGCAACAGTCGCAGATCTGTACATGACTCCAAACAGGACATGTCAGCTGATCTCACACAAGCTCAGCACACACATAGCCAGCTCGTTTTGAGATCTTACTGGCAGCGTCATGCTGACTATTCAATGGCAGCGTCATTTTGAGTCCTCACTGTTGCATGTGCGTCATATTAAGACCTCGATGCTGCCCTCGCGCCCAAGTTTTAAACACAACCGCTTGCCCTCCTACCTTGTGTTAGCACGCTTGC
>Ga0307974_1001779_pt1 | contig 15041 bp, 17 predicted proteins | sample OrgLakmetagen784_FD_201812 | JGI IMG/M metagenome (GOLD analysis project Ga0307974, IMG submission 201812) | Saline water microbial communities from Organic Lake, Antarctica - #784 | ecosystem: Environmental > Aquatic > Non-marine Saline and Alkaline > Saline | place: Antarctica: Organic Lake... | reverse complement strand
CACACACACACACACACACAAACACACACACACACACACACACACACACACTGACTGCAGGCCAAGGACAAGAAAAAGTCAAACGTGTTTGAGGCCCCTGTGTACCGTGTGAAAGCACGCAAGGGCAACAATTTCATCACGCAGTTTGGTCTCAGAACTGAGGATGACAAGGCCAAGTGGATCCTGCGTGGTGTGGGCATTCTGTGCTCGATCGATTGAGCGCCTCTTATGTTGCTCGCGTGTGTGGGGGGGTGGGAGTGGGGGTGCTGACATTTTGTGTGGCGCTCGATTGAGCGCCTCTTGATGCTGCGCGTGTGTGCAATTTGGCCCATTGTTGTTAAGTACCTGTTGGCTAGTTGTGTGCAATGTGTGTTGTTATACTTGCGCGGTTGACAAATTTTTTCAAGTATATATGGCCATGACGGCATCTGCGTTATATGTATTGCTTATTTGTACTCATCTTCTGTGTACTCTAACCGACCACCAAACACTTGATTCTGTTGTCATTGCACGCTTGTTCGTGGCTTTTTTAGATGGCGATCGTGTTCATCCAACTTTTCTTCAGAATTAGATATTTAGGCTGTACTTTATACAATTTGGCCAATAGCACGGCTGCTTGTAATAGATGCTACTAGATGCTCCTAAAGGGCCTAACACCTAACACTTCCCCAGGAAAAATCTAAAGCCTCGTGATAATAAAGAAATCATCCATGGGTAATTACCACTTACCAGATTAGCTAAGGATAAGGGGCCATCTTGGTATCTAGAACGGTAAATCCATGCATCACAGAAGAGCGAAATAGATCAGTGTGGACTAAGAGGATTGCAGGTTTGGCCGGTAGCCGGCTCATGCTGGCTCCTGATGGGAGTTGGTAGTAGTAATGGAGAGCAAGGCACATCTGAAATGGACAAGTGGCGTAGTTAACAAAATGCACTTGGATGTCACGCCCAATTGGTGGCAGTGGCTGATGATTCGTGTGATTTGGTTTTTTGGTTTTTCAATTGAGGTTATTTTGCCTAGTCTCCTTCAATTAGCTCAGTAAACTAATCAATGCTCAGCGGTTGAGTTAACTTCCCAGCCATGTCATAGCAAATCACCGTCACTGCAAAGTATAAGACTCAATACTACAGTCAATATCATTTCTTCATCAATAAACTGGCTTGGCTTATTGTAACACACTGAGCGCTTACTGATCTCGTCCCCACCCGGCTTATCCCAGAGCTTCTTAGGCTTATTAAGCTATTCTTCAACAGGCTTCTTGTTTTGTGCTTGCTTGAGAAGCCAAGGCACATGATCACGCTTACTAATCCTGGGTTACCTGCTTGGCTTCCTAAGGAAGGAGGAAGCATAACCAATCACTAAGCCATTAATAAATTACACCCTTACTTGCTTGGGTTGCTGCTGCTTACCTGCCTTCCTGGCTTCTTTGGCTTACCTATTCGACTTGTTCAGTAAGCCAAAAACCTGTTTTTCTGGTAAGCACTCAAGAAGCCTAAGAAGTCAACAAGTAAAGCTTTCTAACATTCTGACGCCCAGCTTATTGAACGAGACTAGGCACAGTTTCCGCCCAGATGCCCTAGAGTCATATGCATATATGCTATAAATAGCAATGTAACCTTACCTTAACTTACCTTCGCTCCTTAAGAGAGACTCGACCCTGGCTTACATCATTTCTTAAATAAACCGCCGTTATTGGTTGCAGTTTAAGAATCATGGCACCAGCATGGATTTCAGCATGGATTGCAAGCATGGGCCATATTTCTCTCGAATCTTATTCTGCGGGGAAACCTGCCTAACCCGCACTAAAAAAAAACACAAGAAGAATCAGACATGCAAGGTAGATGTTGTAAAAACAGTGCTGTCAGCAGGCCTGTAAGGAATTCTTACAAGAGGAGCTGTAGAGGTGAGCCTCACAGATGCAGTGGAGTCGGCGAAAAGGCTGGCTAAGCTGCTGGTCCAAGAGCTCACCAGCAGCGCCAGAGCCAGAGCCAGCCAGAGCAACGGCCAGGGCCCACAAGCCTCACTACAGCAGTAAGCTCTACCCTACCAAATGGTACGGCTCCAGCTGTCATGTCAGATATGGTGAATGATCAGGAATTGGAAGTCATATGGGGAAATCACCCCCAGCTCTCAAAGAGCAGCCTTTGGAAGGCTATGTCGGATAAGAAAGATAGTGCTTTTGCGTATGATGTCAGTAAATTGGGGACGTATAAGGGAGCAGTGGGATCTTATGATATTCCGCTCTTGCATCGCTATCCTATCATGGCCAAGAGGAGACGCAAGTCACCGCTAGAGACACAAATACAGGAGGAGAAGTGCAAAGAGTTGAAAAAAGTGGGGCTCATAATCCCAGCTCCAACTAGTTGCCAGTACGCAAGTGAATGTGTATTACCAGTGAAAAAAGATGCCGACGGCAACTATACTGATAGGCGTTTTTGTGTGGACTACAGAGAGATTAACTCTGCCACCGAAGCAGACAAGTATGGACTGCACCGTCCAGAGCAAATCTTTGGAGACATAAAAGGGCATGATTTTTTCACTATAATGGATCTGAGAGCTGGTTTCCATCAAATAGAAGTGAAAAAGGAAGATCAACCGAAAACAGCGTTCTGGTGGAAGAACCAAATTTAATATTAGGTATACCTACGCGTATGCCATTTGGGCTGCGTAACATGACTGCTCATTTCCAAAGGGTCATGGATCACAAAATTTGTAAAGCAGGTTTACACAGGAACTGTACCTCGTTTGCGGATGATATTCTGATTGATAGCAAGACTGCTGATGAACACTTAAAGCACTTCAAACAAGTGCTAGAAATGCTGGAAGGATGCGGTTTGAAAGCTCATCCTGACCAGACTGTGATCTGTACTAACGTCGTAGAATATTTGGGGCACAATGTAAGCAAATCGGCTTGCTTCCTAGCAAAGCAAAAGTTGCAGCAGTGCGTAATCTCAAACCACCTACTAATGTGCCTGAGCTGCGTAGCGTGCTTGGATTTATAGGGTATTACAGGTGTTACATAGTATGGGGTATTACAGGTGTTACATAGTATAGGGTACTACAGGTGTTACATAGTATAGGGTACTACAGGTGTTACATAGTATGGGGTATTACAGGTGTTACATAGTAGTGTTACATAGTAGTGTTACATAGTAGTGTTACATAGTAGTGTTACATAGTAGTGTTACATAGTATAGGGTATTACAGGTGTAACATAGTTGTGTGACATAGTATAGGGTATTATGGGTGTTACATAGTAGTGTTACATAGTATAGGGTATTACAGGTGTTGCATACCTCATTACAGCAAGGTTGCAGCCCCACTGAATGGTCTGTTAAAGAACAGTTTGACTTGGGAATGGGGTGGTGAACAACAAACTGCCTTCGACACGTTAAGAAGGAATTGTGTACACAGGGGAAGGTTTTGAGGCACAGGACCCAAACAGGCCTCTCATATTGCATATTGACAGGTCGAATGTGGGAATAGGAGCAGTACTAGGACAAATTGATGATCACGGAAATGTATACATGATTGCTTGCATCAGCAGGTCACTAAATCATTTGGTGAATGTGCACGGAAAGAACTAAGGTTCACCATAAAGAGATATGTTAGCGGCTGTATGGGTAATCAAAAGGTTTCACACCTATCTGCGTGGGGGGAAGTTTACACTGGTCACAGATCACCAACCTCTGACGTATTTATTGACTATAAATGACCTTGTGACTTTGCCCCCCCCGGCCAGGAGGGCCATCACACTCCAGCAGTATACCTTTGAAGTGGTACAGGGGTGAATCACCAGAATGCAGATTTGAATGAGTATACCTTAGAAGTGGCCATCATTCAAACTATACCTTTGAATGAATATACCTTTAAAATGGTACGGGGGTGAATCACCAGAATGCAGAATGTCTGTCCCACCTGCCAGAAGAGAGTTCAACAGATACTACTGGTGCACGCTTGAACGATGAACCTACGCTAGTCCGTAGCATGCTTGGCAACCAATTTGCAGCACTTCACGCTTCTGTAGGATTTGCTACCGTACAACAACTCTATGACCTATGCCCCATAACTGACTTTGTAGACACGTGTGCTCCCTCGAAGGGAGACATGCTTTCCATCTGCACTGACTCACCCATCACTACTAAAAAGGGCAGCAAAGTGCATGCACAAGAGTTTACATGTGCACACACCAATTCTCCTGCGAGTGGATGCAGAAATCACCAGCAAAGGGGGGGTACTACCATGTCTCTATGCCTCATTCCTTGCTGGCAACACCACGCTACCACCCGCAGAATTTTTGCAAGAGACTGAGATGCAGAGAACCTTGGCGCACGAGATGTATTATAGACCCAGTGACGTCTGGCTGGACACCCTCGTCCTTGATCACCTCAGAAAGGGGAGTACCGCTGCCGACTTGCCTAGTCATGATATCAGAAGGGTGACCCGCAGAGCGAAAAACCATCTGATGCATGAAGACAATGTATTCAGACTGTTTTACAATGGAGAGAGGAAAGAAGTACCTCCACCGCTGCAAGAGCAGAGTTAAGTGCGTTGTGCGTTATATACATGTGCAACATGGACACTTTGGTAGTAGACGCACTGTGAATCTTATGTACCCTAACTTCTTCTGGGCTAACATGGGAAGGTATGTAGGGATGTTTAAGAGTTTGTCAGTCGCTGTGATAGGGTCAATACCACATTTAATACTACTGCCAAGCAACTGAACCCTTTGCCGACACTTGGATTATTCTATAGGTTGGAGACCTGCCTGGTCCCTTGAGCCCCACAAGTTCTGCTGGCCACAAGTATGTCATGGTGACCATCGAGCACTTGACGAAGTTTGTGGACGTCACACCCATAGCAGATTTAATAATACGCCATCATCATCGATAAATCTGCTGCTACCACTGCCCAAGTATTTCTGGAGAAAGTTTTGTGCCGTTTTGGTAGCTGTGCGGAAGTAATTACGGATGGTTTCACTGAGTTTGCTGGAGAGTTCGATGAGTTGTTGAAGTTGAGTCTGATTGGTCATAGAAGGACTGCATTCAATCAACCCCAAGCAGATGGCTTGGCAGAGAGAGCATTGCAGACATTTGAGCATGCGCTGAAGAAGTTTTGTGGGGAAAGTCAAACCCCTGAACTGTGAGATAAGACCATGTCCTGGCTTGTTTTTGGCTACAATTGCAGTCTTCAAGCATCCACTAAGATGTCGCCATACTTCATGTTATATGCAAGGCACCCAGTTATTCCTCCTGCCCAGGAACACAATTTTACCTTACCAATAGATTTGGGAAATGTGGAAGAGTCACTGAAAAGTGTTTTGCATCGCGCCAAGAAAAAGCAGGAATAATTGCAGGCGAGAACTTGAAGGTCGCTCAGCATAGGGACCACTATCAGAGGAGGGGGGTATCTGCCCAGTGTGAGGCAGTTTTTAGTGAGTGATTTTTTGTACCTGAGGAGAAGGATGATAACAAGCACGATTCAGATCATGGCTAAAAAGGAAGACTATCGGGTGAAAAGCGTGCATGATAATAGCTCAGTATTGTTGCAAGGGAAATATGGTGTGACATTGCTCAATAATGTGTGTAATGTGGCATCATGTCACCTCACTGATATCGATCCGACCATAGATCATACACTGGCAAGGCCAGATAAGAAGTTGGCTTGTAAAGTATGCTCGTTTATGGATGAAAAATAATGCATGTTATTGTGTGACGGTTGCGAAACAGGCCGGCATACCATGTTTCTAACGCCCAAGTTGACAAGCATTCCCAGAGGAGATTGCCTGTGCCCATGATGTGTATCTGATGGTGTGACTATTGCTGATCTGAAAGTTATAAAAGCACAGATCACGCCTCAACCAGGCCCATTGCTCAGAGGCAAACAGAGGCAAACCAATTCCTTTGTTTCAAAATGCGACTCACAGGCGCCGAAGACAAGAGCTACGCGCATTTGATGGGCGCAATGATGCGCACAACACCCGCCTGGAAACAGCGGAGAGGACAGCAAGCTGGGCAGAGTAGCCTACATTGGAGATCACGCAGGCCTAAAATGCTTTTAAGTGGTTTTACTTGTCAGAATATTACCGTTAAATTTAGAAATTAAGTCAATTCGCGCACGAATTCTCGCACTGAAAACTCAGCTGCATGGTATTTCTTATGGCGCATATACAACGCGGATCATTCCATAGTGGGGGGGCCGATTAAGGATAGTAATGGTGTGAATTGTAACATAAAGTGGCGTCAACCACTGTGCCCTTTGACCCATATTAAGTCTGTTCAACTGAGAGCAAAAATGATGGAGATCAACAGCACTTCGTGTTTGTCCTGGGAATATGTGTACCTTAGCAATACACAGGGTTGCAGAGCAATTAATGAGTGACATTCAGGTTGCACTAGAGTACGCACCTCATCACAGTATTCATCGAAGGCCTCCCTCTTCATCTCTTGGGCAGCAAGCTGGTAAAGGAGGGAAAAGAGTGTGATTTGTTGTGGCCAGCTTTTCCTTGTGCCCACTCAACAAACATAACATGACACAGGATGCAAAAAACAGGTTGAAAGAGGTACGACACACCTTGATGTGTGCTTTGTGGGCAAGCAGCTCCTCAGCTTCATCCCACGCTATCTCACACTCCTACAAAGACGGGTAGTTTATACACAGGATTTTTCTGCCCAGTTCCAAGTCAAGGCTGAGTCAAATACGTCCTGTAGAACCACTGCAATGAAAATGAATTTAAGAGAAACAAGGAAATTATTCCTAGCACTGTCCACCGAAATCTATTCAAATGGGTTTTAGGGCTTACACGTGACGACATAAACATAAAAAATCCATTTACATTATACGACATTCATCTACAGGAAAATTATTAAAAGCTGATTTTCTGGTACAAGCAACAAAGGAAAAGGTAGGAATAAGGAAGGAGAACACAAGTTTGAATTCCTCTCACACTCATATTTTAGAGAAAAAAACTTCGTAGTTTAAATGAAGAATGAAACTCTGTAAATAAAAGAGAAAATGCCTCAGTCTGACCACTTTCTGTGTCTGACAAGAATAAATGAGATAAACATATATAATAAGGGAACCGCTTTCAAACTAATAAGAATACCAAAAATAAAAATGACAGAGCTAATCTTCAGAGGGGAGAGGGCTGCAGTAGTCCTGCATAACCATCACCCCTATATGGGATCGCAAAGCTTGTGCACCATACTCCTTATCAGCTATGATTGTGCTTGCGCGTGTAATTATTTATTTTCACATTATACTTCCTCACCAGCATTGATTGATCTCTGTTCATATCCATCGTTGATCTAAGGCCCTTTCTTACTTCATAAATGACATTTATTGTTAACTTTCCTACGCAGCAATGTTACACAATTTATTACCATCTTATTTTCAGCACCTAAATATGTACCCCCTGAAATTGTTACAAGTGTCCAGCAAGTTTTTCTGAGCCTGTAAGATGTAGAGGCACATATTTTTGGTGTTTGGAGTTCTAGACAGCTAGTCAACCTACACCAAAAACAAAATTTGAAGCACGACTCGTGCTCGGAGCTGTGGATGGACATATCATTTGTTTGGTACAACCATTTCCTCGCAATATGCAACCTACCCCAGCAAGAGAAAAAAGTGAAAACATATTTGAACTTTCAAAAAATACCACCCGGCAGTGAAAGCCACTCCTCCTCATGAAGGAACCAGTTTGGTACTGAGCAACGTAAAGCTATTTCTCCGTAGCAGGCATATAGGCCCCAGCAGAGAAGCAGGAGACATAAAAACATAGCCGTTAAGTTCACTTTTCTAAACCGGAGAATTTTATCAACGTTGATTTTCCGTATCAGTTCAAAGATGTCCCTCCACAACTGCAGACCTGAATGTACAGCCCCAGAAATACATTATAGTCCATTAAGTAGCTATGAGACGGTACAACGATGCCAAAAGAGTGCAGGCACGCACTTCATTCGTTTGTCAGATCTATTATTTCCACCACCGAGCCTGAAGAGGAGGATGTGGGGACTGGTCGCTTCCTCTGCGTTAAGCATTTGTGTATTATGATACCGTATACAACACTTGGATTAGGACAGCGGAATGTCTAATGGATAAGTAGGCTTGTGACATACGTACGTTCAACATTCCATGTCCCTTCATTTTTCAGTTTGTAGGCATGTACATGAGCCAGCAACAGAGATGCACATGAACAAGCTGAGCAACACCATAAATGTTCCCAAGTCCGGCAGTAAGTCATGATCACGCACTAGGCGTAGTGCTCCTGTGCAGGTGTGTGTGGCCTAATCAATTTTCGTGAGTACCTTTTTCAATTATACAATGCCGTCCGCAACACATGTCACCCCTTCCTCGATCAAATTCCACACACACACGCACACACACACATGCACACACACACACCTGGTGCCTTGTCTTCTCCCCCAAAATCTGCACCTCCTCATCTTCCTCCTCATGTTCTCCTGTGGTTGAATCAAATTGTGTATGTATGTATGTGTGTGTGCGCATGTATGCAAGTGCAGGCTTCGCGTGCACATGACCAGACTGATCAGGCCTCATGAGCCTCATGAGCCAGCAGCAGGGACGCACATAAAAGTAGGGAAAACACTCAATCTACACAGCCCAAGTAAGTTTCACCCCACCCCCCCGGCACTTATGTACGTACAAAGCCCAAGTGTCTACACACACACACACATACGCTTTTGCACACTTACCTGCTGGCGTGAGGTGGAGGCAACACTGCCTGCCACTACTGCCGGGGGCACGGCGCGTGCAGGTTGCGAGTGGGCCTGCTGAATCAAGTTTTGTATGCGAGTGCATGCGTATGAATGTGTGTATAGGCTTCGCATGTACATACCTGAGTCAGTAACAGGGATGCACATGAGGCTGAGCAACTACAAATGCTCCGGCATCAAGTCGTGATCACACTCTTGGCGTGGTGCTACTGTGCACGCGTGTGTGGCCTATTTCAAATTTGGTGTGTGCCTTTTTCAATTCTACAATCCATGGCAGCCTCCATCCTCAACACACATTACCCCTTCCTCGCTCAAAGTGCATACACACACGCACACACACACCTGGTGCCTGGTCGTCCCCCCAAATATCTGCAAAGGTATGATATCTCCACTCTTGAAACTGGAGTTCATGACACACCACTTCTTGCACCTTGAAGTTCTTACCTAAAAACTGAGAATAAACAACATACCTCATATATCAAGTCTGACAACTTTAAACAACAACAACAACAACATGTATCCTTAGAGTTTCAACACAGATGTACAAAGTTCAAATTGTTTGCACATGAAAGTCCACTTTTATTGTCCACTGTCAACTTTCAATCTCATGTTGTACATGAGTTTAATTTGTACAGGAATGTCCACACACAATTAATGTTCATCATGACTCCTGGAATGGACTTTTATGTCCAAATGATTACTCTTTGTTCATGAACTCCATAGTTGAATTCAATGTCCACTTATACTCCCAATACTGGACAACAATGTCCACACGTACTGAATGCTATGCATGAGTTATGCATTTTTAGATGTCCTCACTGACTTGTTGCAGTACATGAGTGATGAAATGCCAAGCATGTGGCAATCCTCACTGACATCTTGTTTATCACTGTTAATACTGAATCAATACAGAATGCACATGGCAATTTTCAGGCACACTTGTAGTAATGCGTTTCATTAAACTGATGTATGTCACAAAGGAGTTCACAACACACAACCTCTTGACAAATTCATGATTTTCACTAAGTACAGGTGATAATATATCATACCTCATATAACCAGCCTGCCATTATTTTTTAAACATTGGGTTGTGATTCTTTAAACTCATGTTCTGACCTTACAAAACATGGAATATTAAATTCCACTCTTGAAACTGGAGTCCATGACACACCACTTCTTGCCACCTTGAAATTCTTACCTAAAAACTGAGAATAAACTTCAACATACCTCATATAACAAGCCTGCCAATTTTCAGGCACAGCTGTGGAGATGTAAATCTTTTAACTCATGTTTTGGCCTTACAAAACATGGAGTATGATATCTCCACTCTTTAAACTGGAGTTCATGACACACCACTTCTTGCCACCTTGAAGATCTTGCCTAAAAACTGAGAATAGACATCAACATACCTCATATAACAAGCCTGCCAATTTTCAGGCACAGCTGTGGAGATGTGAATCTTTAAACTAAAATTAAGGCCTTACAAAACATGGAGTATGATATCTCCACTCTTTGAACTGCAGTTCATGACACACCACTTCTTGCCACCTTGAAGATCTTCCTTAAAAACTGAGAATAGATTTCAACATACCTCATATATCAAGCCTGCCAATTTTAAACAACAACATGTATCCTTAGAGTTTCAACACAGATGTACAAAGTTCAAATTGTTTGCACATGAAAGTCCCCTTTAATTGTCCACTGTCAACTTTCAATCTCATGTTGTAAATAAGTTTAATTTGTACAGGAATGTCCACACACAATTAAAGTACATCATGACTCCTGGAATGAACTTTTATGTCCAAATGATTACTCTTTGTTCACGAACTCCATAGTAGAATTCAATGTCCACTTATAATCTCATTACTGGAACAATGTCCACACGTACTGAATGCTATGCATGAGTTATGCATTTTTTAGATGTCCTCACTGACTTACTGCTACACTCCTGCTACTGCTACACTACTGCTACACTACTGCTACACTACTGCTACACTACCGCTACACCGTGCCTTATATGATCCCTTCATCACAACCTCGGATCAGGTGTACTGCTACTGGTACATTATGTTATTGCCTTTTGTTGCGGGGAGCAACACTAGGCGGAGATTGCACAGGCTAACTCTCTAGCAGCTGCATGGTTTCCCTCGAGACCCGGTCCTCCTGCTGACACAATGCCTCCGTCTCTGCGAGAGGCAACTCCAATCCTACTAGCATATCCTTCACATCAGGAGCACATGTGTCCTTACTGCGCCTCTTGGTTGACGGGCAGCTGTTGCGACCTGGGCATTCAAACACACCATAAAACATTATGACACTCAATTCATTCAAGTTTCAGCACAATACATGCATGCGAAATGAATGGAGCTTGTATTAACTTGAATTATCTGTCACACATCAGTTTCCATGAGCACATTTCAATTCCACACAAACTTCAAACCAAGGCAAGTTAATAATGAATCTTACTTACACAGTAAGTTTAACACACACACACCTGATCCGAGGTTGTGATGAAGGGATCATACACAGCACGATGTTCCGCACTGTCAAACACCTTCCCCACTGCCGTGCTGATCTTGCGGATATTAGTGACAGTCAACCTCCTCCACATTTTAAGGAGTTGCCTGAGGTCTGTCAAGAACACCTGTTTGTGTTGTGAGAGAATACATGCAATGACAAATGGATCACAGAACACAATTATTCTCATGATATCAATAAATGTCTTAATGTCAAACATCTTAAAATCCATGACTTACACACCAATGTACAGGATGATAACCATACACAAATCATCTTAATGTTCTACTTTCATTCACCTCCCTCATCATTTATGATGTGCTTACACGTCTAAGCCTAAGACGTGTAAGCAGATCATAAATGATGAGGGAGGTGCATCTAACTAAACCCTCATCATTTCACATTCTTGCTGTCCCTAAAGTCAGACACTCACCATTGCACTGTCCCCTCCTGTCGGTACAGGGGTGTAGTCCACCCAAGCCACTTCAGGTTGCCTGGATGCAGTAGTGTCGATCACTAGACACTCCCGCAAACCAGCACAAAACCTCTGCCTCAATGCCTGCAGCGGGCTATCATCACACTGCGGTAATTGTTCGTCAAGGTCCGCGTGTACCAAGGACTCATTGAACCATCCTAACTCGTCCAAAAACAAGTCAATGTATAACATGAAATGCTCCAACTACTTACACGCATTCCCTTAATTGATACTTACAAGTACAGCAGGGTTTGGGCAAAGCGCAAGGAGTACATGGCACAATAACAGTGGGTTTGCTGTGGCACCCCTGCACAGCCCCAAGTGCTAAATGTCCACTTCGTCATTGGGCTAAGCAGGAACAGCAACCCCTGGACGTACTCAATGCAACTGCGGCAAAGAGCCTCCAAAAAGAAATGGGGGGCCATCCACTCCAAGAAGGACCAGAATGGAATGGCAGTCCTGAAGCAAGAGATCCTGGCTGATTTCCCTCCAGAGCACTTGGAGACCCATTTCTTTTTGGAGGCTCTTTGTCGCAGTTGCATTGAGTACAGGGGTTGCTGTTCCTGCTTAGCCCAATGACGAAGTGGACATTGAACACTTGGGGCTGTGCAGGGGTGCCAAAGCAAACCCACTGTGATCGTGTGTGGACAGAAGGTCCACACTGAATTCATGTGCCGCACGAACTATGTGTGGACAGATGGTCCACACTGAATTCATGTGCCGCACGACCTCATCCTCCTCCTTGTTGTCCTCCTATGATTGAAACAAGTTGTGCACTTGTATATGTATGCGAGTGCGTGTATATGAATGTGTTTGTAGGCTTTGCAAGTACATGACCAGACTGAGCTAGTAACAGGGATGCACATGAACAGGCTGAGCAATTACATATATGTTCAGGCACTTACATACAAAGCCCAAGTGTCTTCACACACACACACACACACACACATACACACACACACACACGCGCGTGCGCTACGGCTTTTGCACACATACCTTCTGGCGTGAGGTGGAGGCACAAGCTGGTGGTGGGGCCTGCAAGAAGGGAACAAGTGGAAGGGAATGTTGCGCGTAACTCCAGACTTGAAGAGTGTGATGATCAGCGGTACTTTTGACGGATGCAACCTTCCTGTCGCGTTACGAGAACTGCACTGGCTGACATACCTTCAAGAAGTCCGTCATATGATGTTGGCGTTTTGGTAGCCTGCATATTTAAGAGACAAAGAGAGTGTGAGAGAGAAAGCATACATGGGTTTTCATTGCATGCATGAGGTCAAATTAATGTCCTCATGTTTTTATAAGAGATTTATGCAGTCAACACTCGTCTATGAACGCAACATTCAATTCCTCTCTTTATCATTCACATATGCACTTGGCAGTAGAAGCTCTAGCTCAATGGCAAACGCATGCACCTCGCAACTCACCTGTATGGTCACATTGATTTAACCTACTTGTACCCCACAATGTTATTCGGGCAAGGCATGCAGCAGGGAAAATTTTGAATGCGAGTACCGACACACCTCGTTAAAGCCTCCTGCTCCCTGTCCAGGTCTGATCTGTGGTACTCTTGGAGGAAGTTCCCTACATCTGCGTAAAACGCAGTTTGCCCTTTTGCTTTTAAAAATTCCAACCTTTAACTAACAAGGTGTACACCAATTTTGGCGTACAACCCGTCTGCCCACCGCTTACTGAGGGGGACCCCTGTGTCCACAAAGAGAATGTGCATATTAGACAAAAGAAAGATTTGAAACAATGTTCTGAATATCGCAGACAAAAAAAGAAAAACTACGCAGGCAGTAAAACCACTCCCCACATTAATTAAGGAAAAAGAGCCACCTTGATACTGAGTACTGTAAAGCTCCTCCCCTGCAAAAAGGAAAATCAATGGGGATCAGGAGGGTTACAGGCTTGGCCTGAAACTGGCTGCTGATGAGAGTTGATAACAGTACTGGAAAGGGCACGACTGGTATGGACAAGTTTAGCAGCAAAGTTCACGGAGACAGGAATGGCACAATAATTTGTGTATCCTGCCAATCACCTGCTGTTTTTGCCCCATTTATTTTGCAATGATCTAAATTTATTGTAAGGATTTTAATCACTCAGTTTGGTGCGCTGGGTGGTCAGATACGGCATGTGGCAGCACAAAAAGGGTTCACGCTGCACCAAGCTCAGCTGCATTGGAATCCTTGGAATCAGCCCTGCTTATCAGAGCTGAGCTTGGAAACTGCCAGGTAGGGGGGCCACACCCTAGGAGCACGCGAAAAGCATACCCATTTTGGGCCACAGATAACCCTCTGTGACTTTCCTTCATGTATAGGTGGGCCTGAGTTTATACAACGAATCAATTAATGCCCAGACCCAAATTACTGCAAGTTCCTTTAGGAATGCAAAACTGCTTTTTCACATAGCCCCTGCTACCCATGGCCAGGCCATGCATACACAAGTACCAACCACCTTCGTTCTTCCATGAAATGAAAGCAACGTTGACGTACCTGGTAAGATGTTTCGTTGCACAAGGTTGCAGCAAATGGTGTACTCTGCGCTCCTAGCAGCAGGTGAGTTCATGTCACTTCGGCCAACCTCCTCCCAGTCACCTACGATAGCAACCTCTGCCACCTGGTTTCGGCGAGGATACATTCCGTTTTCCATTGCAGCTCGGGCGAATTGCCCTTCCCGACCTTCAAGGTGGTGGGAAGTTGACGAGAAGGGAGTGAGAAAACTCATATGCTATTGATGAGCACAAGCACGGTTTAAGCTTTGTTTATAAAGCTCGTGTTTCTAAGCGGAATGACCTGACTTTGCTCTTGTATTGAGTTGGTTTTCTGATATCTTTAAGCATGACCCAGATCTAAGCGTCTTCACATGCACATTATTTTCACTCTGGACCCAGTGTTTCATCAAAGGTACAACACCTTCTCAGACACTTGTCAGTGCTCAATGGAAAGGAAATCTCCCAACTTACCACGCGCTACAGCATTGATCGCCTTTCCATCCTCATCCTGTCCTCCCGCTTGCATGGAGGCACGACCTGAGAGACGCAAAGAATATGCGGCGTATTTGCTTTTTACACGCACAGTACACGGATAGTTTGTGTGCAGTGGTAGCACTCCGGGGACTGCAGTTGGTGCTGGAATGGCATGTATGTAGGATGGCACTTAAATAAGTCACATGTAGGTAGATAGAAAAGGAACCATGGCAACAACCATTCACCCCCATGGGCGCTGTCTCCTGCCCGACCTGCGGAAACCATAGGCAGTGGGCTTGATTTGAGGAAACAGAAAACGAAATAATGCATGACAGGCTAAGTGCATAC
>Ga0307974_1001778_pt1 | contig 15041 bp, 11 predicted proteins | sample OrgLakmetagen784_FD_201812 | JGI IMG/M metagenome (GOLD analysis project Ga0307974, IMG submission 201812) | Saline water microbial communities from Organic Lake, Antarctica - #784 | ecosystem: Environmental > Aquatic > Non-marine Saline and Alkaline > Saline | place: Antarctica: Organic Lake... | reverse complement strand
TCTCTCTCTCTCTCTCTTCCCCTCTCATCGCAGCCAGCCACGGGTCCCCTACCAGTGACGGACTCGTTCCCTGGAGACCTGCAACCTACCTTACCACTCTTCACTTTTCGTCACTATTTCTCAATAGTTTGCTCTTAAAGTGCCTCTCACCTGCAGCCAGCCACAGGTCCCCCACCAGTGACGGACTCGTGCCCTGGAAGGCACGCAAGATGCCCTCAGTCAGCTGACCCCCAACTGGAATAGCACGACTATCGTGACCATCATGCTGGGGCGATGTTTGACTGCCTCCACCATCTGCAATGCTGCTACTGCTCGCGCTGCCCTCTGTGTTGCTGCTGCTGCCACTGCTGCTGCTGCTGTCAGTGATGCTTGCTTGACCGTCATTGCTGCTGCTGCTGCTGCTGCTGCCGAGGGTGGTGTTCAGTGAGGAGGGCTTACGTTTGCGCTGCTGGCGTTTGGCTACAGCTAATGATGCAGCTCTGGTCACAATGTCACGCCATTCCTACATGTGGTACACACAAGAATGCTGGTTAAGGATTTAAGAAGGCTTTGCGCTATTCTTAAATCTGACCACAGCCAGGAAAGTGGCCGCCCTTCATGGTTAAAATACCTCGCTGCTCCTAAATATGGTACACAAGAACATGTTGGTAGGGAACTTGAGGGCATGCAATGTTTTATACTCCTGACAACAGATAGCTGTTGACGTGTACGATTGCAACTAGCAAAGCTGCCCTTTACCACTCCACTTATAGGTTGACGAGCGCCGTACATTCTGGGACACCAGGTTAGACATGCACTGTTGTTCTTGAGACACCAGGCTGGTCTTGCATTGTTGTTTGACTGCAGCTAGCAGAGGGTTCCTGACCACAGTGCCACACCACTTTTGATACGTGTAGGCAACTGGTGACAAGTTTGCAAATATTACTCATGTACGCATTCGCGTGTGTGTGTGTGTGTGCGCGTGTGTGTGTATGTTTGTGTGTGTGTGTGCGTGTGTGTGTGTGTGAGTGCAAGTGCGCGGATGTGCACATGTGTGTGTGTGTGTGCGTGTGTGTGTGCGTGTGCATGTGCGTGTGCACGCACCTCCATAGAGGTGCAAGAGTCTGGAGCGATACCAGTGGTCACCGGCGGAGGTTGGTAGGAGCTCCCCGGCTGCAGCTGACGTAAACTGCTCTTCTGTGGCCCGACCTGTGGTGTTGCATGGCACAGGGGCTGTTAGGTGCCCCTTGTGAATAGTGGTTGAGAAAGCCTTGTGGTTGAGAGCCGAGTGGGGAACGACGACCCAGCTGTTACTGGCTGCTTTTGTCCCCTGCAAAGCTCGAAATGTGCACGATAAATATCGTGTACACAATCCACGAAGCATATATGTTTTAGTGGGGTGTGCAAACACGCGCAAATACACAGAGCCTTGAAACACTTGAGGCGTTAGGCACATCACAAGGCTCTTTTTTACGTGTTCTGAAAGCACAAGTACGTGGAGAAGGCCAGTCACGGCTCTATACCCACACTTAATGTCATTGTTGGCAAGGCTAATAAGAACAAGAATCAAGGCACACTTGGCGCAGTAGGTACTGGGGCCTTTTTATACAGCAGTAATAGGCTACAAGGGTGTCATACACAGCAGTAGTAGGCTACAAAGGTGTCATACAGGGCCTTTTTATACAGCAGTAATAGGCTACAGGGGTGTCATACAGCTTGGGAAGGATGTGCGTGGGCCAGGACTTTTGGTTGGTCGTGCCATAAATGCATTGCTTGCATACCCAAACTAGATCGGAAGCACTCACTTGGTACCCACACGCCACAATTTCCCCTGCCTCTTTTGTCAGTATGACATTGCTGAACCTGCAGGCGGCACAATTGCAAATCATTGGCAGCCAGAGTGTTTACATGCTCCAACAAGCAGGCATGAGCTCAGGCAACCATGATGACAGCACACACAGTGTGAGCAACTTGCGTCCCTGCATGCTTCACCAATCAGTTGCCTCTATTTATCTATATTTCTGTGTATTTGCATGAGCACCATGAAGTCATGTACCAAACACGTTATATGTACCCAGGCTTTACATCAGCAGTAGGTCGCGGCTCAGCAGGAAGCTGCACCTCAGCAGCTTTCCACACATCAACGCACTAACAAACAAAGTGCAGGCAAGTACCTGGACATCACCTCACAATATAGGTTGCGAGAGGGTGAGTCTCCAGGTCTTTGACCGAATTGAAGCTGCAGCACTCGCTCCCATGCCTGGATGTGTGTACATACAAGCGTTTGTGTTGCGTATGAGTGTACGTGTGTGCTTATGTGTGGGTGTGTGGGTGTGGGTGCGCATGTGTGTGTGTACGTGCATGTATGCGTGTTCAACCCTGGCAAGGATACGTTTCTAAATATATATTTTAATTTATATACTAACGTGCTGGCAGATCAAGAATAGGGGGCGATCGGCTTGTTTGAAGCCCCAATAATTGTTATGGACATTGTTTTTGGAATATTGAATGATGGACAGACAAATTAAATGTTTAACAAACCCTTCAGCCAGCCTCACAAAGTAATTAGTTTTGCATCAAGGAGCACCGATGCAAGCAGCAAATGACAAATCATATGTCACACAGCCAAGCAGGCATATAACACAAGGAATGTAACACGGCAAATCTTCAGGCTTAAACAGATCTAAACCACTGCTTGAGAGGCTACAGAGAAATCTTTCTCCACACGCAGCAAGCAAGCTACGCATCAGGCTAGATGAAAAGTTTCAGGCTACTTGCAAACACACTTTCTTCAGGCTACTTCTTTCCAAGCAGAAAGGCGCTGCCTCCTCACAAGAGACTAGAAACCGTCAAAGCACTCACAGCGATCTCCAAAACGACTACCTGGGGCATTTCAACTCCAGTGAGCACCAAGCCAGAAAGGTTGGATGACATCACTTCCCCAAGTTGATACGCCTGTGTCCATGTGCACCAAGCAAGCTCTTTGTGGAGATGTTGACGTTGCGGTAGCATCTCATGTGTAACATGTTAACATGCTACTCCATTTCATGGTGCGAGCGCTTAAAAAGGTGTGAAACGCTGGCAGTTCCCCATAATTAAATTTAACGTGCATTTTTTGCACAACACACACACCTCTGATGCAGCCCCTCTACTTGGAGGGTTGGCTATCACGCCCACACGCCTGCAAGTGAAAGTTTGAATATTGGCTGTACTTCCTCGTGACTGTGGTGCATGTAGTCAGCAAGCGAACTTTTGGTATTGCAAAAAGCCATTGAGCCAGATTGATTGGCACAGGCCCCACCCACGTGAATAATGTATCTCACACGCTTCTTTAAGATGCAACTAGACTATCGACCGTTATGTAGTGAGGGTCAGGTGCCTCACTTGTTTTGGACAGGAACACAAAATTGCGCATGGCTGAGATAGGTTTGTTTGTTCTCTTGCACATGCACACACACACATACACACACACACACACGCGCGCACACACACACACACACGCACACACACCCTGCAATTGGATGCCAGCTGACAAGTAGCCACGCTGTGTTTAACGAGGCAGTCTTCAGACGCAGCACCAGAGTTGTTCGATCGCTCATGAGCACCTGTGTTCATGTCACGACTTAGGCCCTTTGGGGGGGGAGTACCATGCTGGTTGTCGCTTCCAGTCAAGTCTTTTCTAAATGGCTGCCTAAGTACTTATTGAGTTCAAGCTGGGACCTTTCAAAAAGCATGCCTCTTGCGGGCCAAGTATAGCTGCTTGCACATTAAACCTGCCTGTTCGACCTTGGCCGGGACGAAGAGCTGCCTGAGCTCTCGCACACTGGCACACAGGCTCGTAAAGTCCACAGTTTGCTGCTTGGCTTGACTGACTTGGTCAATCTTCTTTTCGGTTTGTGCAGCTGCGGGCACCAGCGCTGAAGAAGAGCTGCATGCATTAAACCCATTCTCCTGATGCGTGTACTTTTGAGGATTAGATGTTGTCACCCCTCTCAAGACCCTTTCTTTGAATCTGTGAGAGAGTCTAAAGTGTTGATGGCAGAATTGCCTCGACAGCATGGTGCCTGAGTATATCAACAATAGTCCAGACTGGGTTCGCTTTTCATTGGCATGCTTTCCTTAAATTATTTTTAAGTTTTTAGCAAAAGTTGTTGCCTTTGGCTCTTGTGCAGGGCACCACAAACACCTCCTTATAAGGCATGTAGTCTGCGTTTCTGCCCGAGGAACTGCTCCTTGCAAGAGGACAAAGGATTACACAGCGTGGCAAGAAATCCACAGGGACCTTAGATTTAGGCAGGTGAGCGCTGTCTTATTACAAATGTGAAATTTCAGGTTGCGTGCAAGCCTTCAGGTTGCGTGCAAGCCTTCAAACAACTCACACATCATACAACCCTTTTCTGGCAAGCAAGACAGAAAACTGAGGATAGGCAGACTGGCTCCTTTGTCCAGGAAATTGTATGTACGTAATCTATACAGCACACTTACTGCATGCAGCACAGCACAGCCTGGAGCTGTCAGAACTCAAGCTGACCCATGCCGTCCAAGAAGCAAAAGCAACAGCACAAGGAGCAACAGAGATTGGACCAGCTGAAAAGGCAGGATAAACAGCAGGGCAATGTTCCCAGGACACAAGAAAAGCCCAATAAGAAGCGGCAGAAATGGTATGATAGGCAGCAAGGACCCTTTCCGGCGCTGTTCCGCAGTGCAGAGGGGCCAGGTCAGGACTTGTTGCAGCCTATCATTTTTTCCTCAGACCTCCAGGCAGCAGCAGCTGCTTTTCCTGGCTCATCCTCTTATTCTCCGCAAAAACAACGAGGCCGTTTGACGTCAGTCAGAATTCGGCTTGACCCAAAACAGGAGGTTATTAGGTACGCTCCTTTTTGAGGGATTTTCAGCATGGAATTTAATTCCTGTTGTGCGCTGTGTGTGTGTGTGTGTGTGTGTGTGTGTGAGAGAGTGAGTGTGCGTGTGAGTGTGTGTGTGTGTGTGTACCGCTTGATACCCAATAATAGTAGTGTGCTACGCTTGCAATTCATTCGCTCCTTCCTCTACGCCTACATGCACGCTTCAGCATGATTCGAATATATCTTTTGCCTGCAGGTGGATCGTAAAGGATGGGCACATAGAGCTCTGTGGCTCCAAATTGTCTTCTGGAAAGTTGTTAGCTGTTGGGCCCACCACACTGACATTGAACGAGCTGGTAGGTCCATTGCTATGCCAAATGCCATGGGCACTAACATTATAATAGATGCTTTTTGCTTATAGTTCACGCTACGTTGTAAAGCTTGCAGCAGCGCATCCAATGTCCACTGCAAAGAAGACAGATCATACACAAGCATTGTTCATATCTTGTGCATGCGCACACATGTCCGTACAAAGATAGGCACAAAGAATCAGACGCCACAACATGTGTTTGGAAATGCACATGGAATTTATGTGAGCGGGAAATACACATGCTCTCGTGATTGATGTTGCCCACAGGAGGAGATGCAGGAAAAGTTTGAGCGCCATTTTGTCGGAGGCTCAGGTATGCATCGCATTTTCTAAAGTGCAAGCAACAGGGTTTTCAGGTTGACCATATAATGGTCAATATACCATGCACTTCATGCACCACAACTCACTAAAGACCTCTTATTTATCTTCTCCCATCAGCTCAAGAGAGTAAATGTCAAAAGGAGAAGTGCAGTGATCCTAACCTACGCCAAGCTGCGTGGGAGAGTTTGCGGATGTATGGTGAAGGCTTCTTGATGAAAAACTACGGCCAGATACCAGAGGTGCGTGCTTATTATGCTAGTAATGTGGTATATGTCCACCCAATTAGCTGTGTGTTCCAAGTGGCAATGGTTGCGGTAGCTGCTCTGAAAGCCTGGTGGTCCATGGTCAAGCCATAATTTTTGGGGTCGCGGATTCAGAACCACCTGGTATAAGTACATACTTTGCTGTCTGACGGCAACGCCTCCGTTTCCTTATTCCATACTTAAAAGTTCTAAGTTAGAACATTATCACTGCATCTGGATAATTGTTTACATTTCCCCAATGGTAGCGTACAAGCAAGGATCTGCACATTCATCGCGCAGCTCCTTCCCATGCTGCATGCACAGCCAGCCATCTTGTCAAGTGTTTCATAATATGCAACCTGCAGACTGAGCACCCTTGCTTCGCGTTCATTTTTTTGCCACTCCTCCTATGCTACTGTGAAATCAGGAGCTGGCAAACGACTTCCGTACTGATGTGTACGGGAATGTGGTCGCCCTTGATGCGGTTACCGGCTCGCTCGCTGCATTTAGCACCGACCACATCTTCCCGTGGTAGGCCGTGTTCATAATGTATCATTAGCGGAAAGTGTGTGGCATTTTGCGGTGTTCTCACTGCTTGCCGTGTGGGATGGCAGAGGATGAACTTCCTAGAGAACAGGAAAAATGTGCGGAACGTAGAAAAAACGTGAAGGTGTCACCCTGTTGTACGAGCTGGATTTAGAGGGTGCACGGTGGACTCGGTAGTTCTATTACGTTTGCGTAAGTGGCGGTAGTGGATTATTTAAAAGGGGAAATTTTAACACAAATAGAAAGCAAGAGTGATATAACTTTGCTTCAAATCAAGAACTGGAGTTCAAGTGTTACGTGCTGAACTTGGTAGCTTCAGTGCTGAGCAAGCACCTAACATGCAAGCAATTGCTTTTTCCTCCATCCGTTGGTCACTCAAAACATTGAATGTGCCATTGGATCACAGCACCGCCTCTCAGGGAGATTACATATCTTTTCTGGAGCTGTCCACTTGGAATGTGGTAAAGAAAGATACTAGTTTGTCTCAATTGGCACCCCGCTTCTGGACCAACCTCATCAAAGCTAGCGTCAGGAGGGCTGCTGATTTGTAATGTACTGACCCAATAAGAAGGTCCAATGCTATTCCTGCACTTGGCGGATCTCACAGGGAGGGTACATGCCAACTTAGTTTGTTTTGTGTCTTAAACAGGAAACCTAAAGACCCGTTTTTGTCGTGGCTTCATCAGCCAATACCTTTCTCACACAGCTCCAAAAGAAGTACCAAAGATTATACCTTTATAGGCATGCTTACACCTCTTAACAAACAGAAGACCTTGCCCCTCCACTGAGTCTAAAAATGAGGTTGACAACGTGATGAAAAAAGTGGGGTCCTGGTCTGAACTTCAGATGTGAACTGCTTGCAGCGTGTAATTGGCAACTTCCCGTTACAAAATACGTGCACACACACATGCATACACACACACTTGCATTTACGTATGTGCACACATTTCCACAACCATATAGGTCCAGGGGTGGCTTGACAGAGTCCAATAATCTCATGCCGCTCTCTGAGGTGAGTGAAAAGGTTACAACCCCTTTGAATAGCCAAAACTTTCAAGGTAAGGTCATCAGGACAAGTAGGAAATGCTTGTAAGCACAAATATGTGGCTTCAGGTGTCCACTTCTCTCGTTACAAACTGAGTTTCGCTTTAAGGGCTATAGCCCAACGTACTTTAAAGCGCCATTGTCTTAAAATGGGGTGCATCTTTTTGTTAGCTGTCTTAGAAATCACGGTTTTTTTTATTTTAAAGCATTCTTGCACAACCAAATCACTTAAGGACTTAGTCTTGTGTCTCCCTCTCCATTCTCTCGTACCCTTGATTGCTTTTAAAAACTGAACTCTTTCAGACAACTGTTCCTTGCGTCCACCAGTTGGCCAATCTGTTCACCCGATCTGTCCTTACTGTCACTCGCAGCCTTTTACTTACAAATGCAAGAGCCCCTTCAGCTTCTTGCCTCTCAGCTTTGTCACATGTTGCAGTGTATTTGCCAATTTCTTTTTTGCAGGAGGCAAACAAGATCAAGACGGACACGCTGCACTGCTTCATAGGTGACAGCTGCTTCAGTGTTTGAGAGATGTCTTGATTGTTAAGAAAGGGAAGGATCTTGGTTTGCTATCAAGTCTCTATTTTTGCTGAGGTAACTCGGAATTGTCATCTAATCCTAACCTAGCTACAATCTCTATTTTCGCTGAGGTAACTCGGAATTGTAATCTAATCCTAACCTAACTACAATCTCTATTTTTGCTGAGGTAACTCGTATTTGTCATCTAGTCCTAACCTAGCTACAATCTCTATTTTTGTCATCTAATCCTAACCTAGCTACAATCCAACGGTTCTGGCCTAACGCGTAGCTCACTTGCATAGAAATCCACAATGGGTCGACCCACTCTCTATTATCTTATTTCCTGCCATTACAGTGCAACAGCAGCAGGATCCTGACAGAGGAAACCAAGCAGCAGCTAACGCACAGGCTGGAAGGGTAGTTGACAACTATGTTATAAGAAAGGACGGCAAGAACAAGGCAGGACCCAAGTAAGTCTGTGCAGAAGAAAAGTCTATGAGTACTATTTGGGCAGTGTGTGTATAAGTGCACGTGTTATTTTGATGCATGTTATTGCGCGGGCATTGCAGCAGTGTGTATGGGTGTCAGTGTAGTTCACCCCGCGCGGCGCCCGCATATTTTAAGTTAATTTTGGGCCTTCGGGCCAGCCCAAAATGGTTTCGGGCAGACCGCATTATTTTAAATTTAGCTTAGGGCAAAATTTAGGTATGGGTAGAGGCAAAAGTGGACATGGCAGCCGCGGGGCGCTGACTCGGGGAAGGGGGAGGGGAGGAGAGAGGAAAGCAGCACCCTGAAGGCGAGGGGCCAGCTGAACCGGGAGAGGCCAGCACGACAGAAGGGGGGGACGCGATGGAAGTTGACGGGCAGGGTGTGGCCCCCTCAGCCACAGCACCCTTGTTCGTCCCAGTCCTTCCGAGTTCAGCTCCCCCTGCTCAGCCTCCTGCAGTGCCCTCTGAGCCAGCCCCCACAGAGCCCCCTCCCCTTACAGCATGCAGCTGCTCAGCCCATGGGCATTGTGCAAATCTGCACCCTGCTGCTGCACAGGCTGGTGGGCGTTGCTGTGGACAAACCACAGGGCAAAAGGTGGGCATGTTGATAAAGTGCATTTGCAAGCAAGATGCATGAAGAGCATGCAAGCTGTGCGCGCAAAGAGTGCGTCTCCCACCTCCAGGGGCCTGCGCTTACCCTTCCCATGCAGTGAAATTGTTGACCTCACACAAGATGATGAGGACAAGTATGGGGAAGCATCGCGATGCTGAAAAGTTGGCGAAGCCTTTTACGCTGTGAACTGACAACTTGTGTGTGCTTTGTGCGCGCTTATACATGTGTGTGTGTGTGTGCGTGTGTGTGTGCGTGTGTGTGTGCGCGTGTGTGTGTGTGCGTGCGTATGTGCGTGCGTATGTGCGATGAGGAAAAGAGAAAGAAGAAGGTTGTCAAAGAGGCCACACGCAAGAAGTGGGTTTAAAAGTTTCCCTGGATTGAGTGGACCGGTTGCATGGTGCTTAACCAACTGCACAAAAAGGTTAGCCAAATTGAGATTGGGAGGCTTGAAGATGGTATAGATGATGGTGAGCCAGAATTTGACTTCGCTTTTTGCACTGATGATGGCAGTGATGATGATGGTGATGATTGGTGATGATGATGCTCTATGGCTTGAGGATGAAGAAGGCAGTAATAAAGTTGAGGATGAATCTATTTTTACTCTTGATCCCGACAGTGTGGCAGTTGTTCAAGTTGAAGGTGAAGCCTCATTTTCGGAGAACATTTGATATTACCAATGTAACAAGATACTGCCTCCTCCTCCTGTCCCCCCGCCCTAAGTGAACCTCATAAAGGCCTTCAAATTTATTTAACACACACACTGGAAAATTTTTAAAAGGCAAAACCGCAACTATTTCCAAAGCCCCTTAGGGCAGCCCGCACTTATTCTCAACAAGGCTTAGGGCAAACCGGAACTTTAAAATTACGCCTGAACAACACTGCACGTAGGGAATGAGGTAGATCAGGTGTACACGTCAGGAATGAGGTAGATCAGGTGTACACGTCAGGAATTAGGTAGATCAAGTGTACATGTAGGGAATGAGGTAGATCAGGTGTACATGTAGGGAATGAGGTAGATCAGGTGTACACGTCAGGAATGAGGTAGATCAGGTGTACATGTAGGGAGTGAGGTAGATCAGGTGTACATTAAGGGAATGAGGTAGATCAGGTGTACATGTAGGGAATGAGGTAAATCAAGCGTACACGTAGGGAATTAGGTAGATCAGGTGTACACGTAGGGAATGAGGTAGATCAAGTGTACACGTCAGGAATTAGGTAGATCATGTGTACATGTAGGGAATGAGGTAAATCAAGTGTACACGTAGGGAATGAGGTAGATCAGGTGTACACGTCAGGAATGAGGTAGATCAGGTGTACATGTTAGGGAATTAGGTAGATCAGGTGTACATGTAGGGAATGAGGTAGATCAAGTGTGCACGTAGGGAATGAGGTAGATCAGGTGTACACGTCAGGAATGAGGTAGATCAGGTGTACATGTAGGGAATGAGGTAAATCAAGTGTACACGTAGGGAATTAGGTAGAACAGGTGTACACGTAGGGAATGAGGTAGATCAGGTGTACACGTAGGGAATGAGGTAGATCAGGTGTAAACGTAGGGAAAGTGAAAAGGCAGGGAAGGGCAAGGAAGGTGGTGCAAGGAAAGGCGCCAGATGAGGGTTAGCGCTGGCTGCAGCCCCCTTGATGAAGACGCAGGTGATGCACGTGACGAGCGTGGGGAGCATGCTCATGCCGTGTTATGCCATGCCGTGTCATGTCATTCCATGTCATGATCGCTCACGGTGTGATACCAAATGCATAGGGTGGGCCAGGACTGTGTATGACCGTATATTTGGTGACATCCCTGCCAAAAGTACCGTATATACATTGCGTGCATATCTGGCCATCCCAACAAATGTAGCAGGCAGAGTTAAGGCAGGAAAACTGCCTGGCGGGAATGGGTCCTAAACAGGGTCAATGTTTAGGTAGAGAACGTCTACGATAAGATTGTGAAGACTGACGTCACCAAGGTGATTAAGATGGGTAGAGGGGCAATATGCATCAAAAGGGGTACGTGATAAAGTAGCCTCACCATAGCGAGTACACAATTCCGTCCTGCAATATTGACATAGTTTTGTAAGAGCTGAGCAGGTGTAAAGAGCAGCACGCATGCGCACGCAATCGTATAAATGTTCCAGCGTGCTTGTATGTTTTCACCATTTGCGTAAGCAGCGTGCTATAGACTCAAGAAGAAGTCAGCCGTAACGCCCACGCACATGAACAGCATGGATTGCATACAGCCACGCGTACTTGCTGGAACGTGTTGCATTCAATTGCAGTGCGCAAGCAAACGCACAGCCATACGTACATACACATGCACAATTATTTGCAGAAAGCGTACTCGTTAATTCAAGGAGCAGTCATCCTCCTGTGTGTTGTGCGTCTCATGAGCCACACCTCTTTTCAACCCATACTCAGGTGAGAGGTTGCACATAGTACAATCAATAGATAGGCAAACACAGTTGCACATAGTACAATCAACACTTACAATCAATAGTTGCAAATACAGTTGCACATAGTACAATCAATATATAGGCAAACACAGTTGCACATAGTACAATCAATATATAGGCAAGCACAGTTGCACATAGTACAATCAATAGTTACAATCAATAGTTGCAAACACAGTTGCACATAGTACAATCAATATATAGGCAAACACAGCAGTTTGATGCACAGTAGTAGTTTGGTACACGGTAGTTTGATACACAGCAACTTGGTGCAAGCCGTAGAGACGAGTCTATGGGTTTTTATGTGGTTACTGGAGGAGGCACATCCCTTGTCATTCCCAAGCTGAACTGAAGGTGTAGGACTGTCTGTCACTGCGAAGAGAACGCACTTAATGGCAAATTGAACCAGTGCATTGGAATGGGGGGTTGGGGTTGAAACCCACAAGTAGGTCCGCACTTGTCGCCTAGCTGCTTGAACTCGAGGGATTTTGCAGTTGCATAGCAGTGGACAGACATTAGTGACATACTTATAAAGAGCCCCATAGCAAATTAAAAATGTGCTTTCTCTGGTCTGATTGAAATCACAAAGGAGTTCCCTAGTACGTCTTACATGAAATTAGGTGTGCATCGTCACATGAGTGGACAGACAACCTGACATCGAGTTTGTCCTTACAGCAAGTATGTAACTTTTGTGCGCAGCGTCATTGTGGGATCTCTGGCAGGAGCACTTCCAGACATCCTGTATTTCACAGCCGTGTTCACGATGGTGCGTATGAAGGCAACTTGCAATTCCACAATGTAGGTTTGACTATGAGATGTTACTTATATCTGTGACTTGTTTGTGACTGTGAGACGTTACGTATATTTGTGACTTTTTTGTAACTGTGAAATGTTACGTATATTTGTGACTTTTTTGTGACGGTGAGACGTTACGTGTATTTGTGACTTTTTTGTTACTGTCAGATGTTACGTATTGCGCTGAATGTGGTTCTGATGACCAAAACTTTTAGGTGTTTTTGTCGACACCTGATCAAAAAGCTGAGGCTGTTTGATGGAAGAGCGTAATTTCCATTGGCAATCTCTAATCGGAGTGTCTGTTCCATTGGCAGTGGGTTCCCCTTTACGTATTGCAGTAGGTCCCCCTTTACGTATTGCAGTAGGTCCCCCTGCTCCCATTGTTTAGAGTTTCAGACCCCTGCAATCATTCATTGTTTTTTGACCCAACTTCGTCCGCGTTTTGAGCTCACACGCCTTCCTCCTGCCCTTCATGGAGGAGACGTGTAAGTGTGCGGTGGCACTGGCACCTCCTGGCGCACGGCAGTCTCCATCAACTCGCAGAAGTCGTTGCTGCCAGCAGTGACTTCCCTTCCTGTGCTGGCTGTTTTTTGGTCGAGGATATCACTCAAACCCTGTTGTGCTGTTGTGTTTCATATCTCCTTCATAAGCCTCTGTGTGTCGTGCAGACATGGGTACAGAAGCCTCAGGAATGACCTGTAGCTAGTAGGTTGGCCAGATTTGTATATTTACACCATGTATGACCATATTTTTGGTGACTTGCCTGACAAAAACACCGTATATACACCGTATGTAAATACCATATATGCATCGCATATATATGGTTCTGGCCCACCCTAATAACTAGGCATCTTTGTCGATTGAGGAAATCAGTTCAAGGCTTAGCAAATCCCACTCTTTTGTCCGCTCACACAGGCCGGGCTGATGCTTTCGATGCTACTGATGATATTGTATGGAACTACCTTTGTGGAGTTTAGCACCACTTCGAATGCCATGACTTCAGTGTTCCGAGGCATCTTCCAAGGTGATTGCAGGATTCACACACACACGCACACACACGCACACACACACACAAACACATACACACACGCACATTCATACGCACCGTGCATGACAGTGTATACATGAATTAGAGATATACATGTGTTGGCTACAGCTGTACCTCGATAAGGCACTTATGACGTGCGTAAGCCAGACACAGATGTGACTAAAATAACCTACGTCTCATTTGGATTAAATAATTGAGGAATTGTGCTGAAAAAAATGCAAGAGTGATAGAGGCATGTCCTATTTTGCTGCATCGCAATATCTGGAATGCCCTTACTGAAACTCTTTTATATGCCGTGAAGCCAGCCAGCCCAATAATCTGCTGGTATCAAAACAAGCAGCGACAAGAGTCATGACGTAAATTTTACAATGTTTGTGCTATGAGGCCATAGATACATATTACTGACAATCTATAGCATCCAGCTAGAGTCCACAGACGACAGATGGATAGATAGGTAGTAGTATATAGTATCCAGCTAGAATCAGCAGACTGTGAGTATGTGCAAGTTAGGTATCCAGCGGCTTTTCAGACGGTTGGTACAGGAGGGCTCCCGTGTCCAACTAGACTACCGACAGTCTACAGACGCTTAGTACAGGAAAGGTCAAGTATCCAGCTAGAGCCTGCAGACAGTAGTAACTGGCAAGCGGCTACAGCCTGTTAGTACAGGCAAGGTCAAGTATCCAGCTAGAGCCTACAGACAGTAGTAACTGGCAAGCGGCTACAACCTGGATACAAAGGTACTGTGCCTGGAAGGCCTATGATGATGGAGGTTTGGCCAATCCCCACACGTATGTGACGCAGCGCGAGCTGGTTTTAGGGGCATCAAAACGAAATGCAAACCGCCTGAGTGGCTGAGTTTACTCACCTGTTGCTGCTCTGTTTCATGCCTCTCGATATATTCACCTGTTGCTGCTCTGACTCATGCCTGTTGCTGCTCTGTTTCATGCCTCTCGTCATATCATCTGTCGCTGCTCTCCTTTCTGATTCATGCCTCACCTCAGGTGACAAGCTTTACGTCAACTGATTGAAACCGTGCGTCTCTGCTTTGAGCAGGTGGTACGGCAGATGGAGACTCAGACGAAAAATTCATGAGGTACTTGCAAAAAGAAACGGCTGGAGGCTTTGGCTCAAACGCGGCTAGTGTCCTCCTGGCTTGGGTGATGATCTACCTCCGCCCGCCCCTGTTCATTGCCATCTTGGTGAGTGGGGGGCAGCACTGTGTGAGGCTGCAGCGTGTGGCATGCACGCAGGCTTTGCATGTGTGAGGCTTTGCATGCTTTGAGGCTTTGCATATGTGAGGTTTTGCATTTGTGAGGCGGCTTTGCATGTGTGAGGCTTTGCATTTGTGAGGTTGTGCATGTGTGAGGCGGCTTTGCATGTGTGAGGCTTTGCATTTGTGAGGTTGTGCATTTGTGAGGCGGCTTTGCATGTGTGAGGCTTTGCATTTGTGAGGTTGTGCATTTGTGAGGCGGCTTTGCATGTGTGAGGCTTTGCATTTGTGAAACTGCAGCGTGCGGCATGCACGCAGACTTTGCATTTCTTTATTTGTTTGCATGCGCATGCACATACACGCCCTGTCAACATGCGCCTGGCTTGCCACATCAAAGATGTAAGCGTGGAGGTGGCCTGTACTGATCACTGGGTTGGAGTGGTTCAGTCACACACACATACACATACACACACATACACACACATACATACATACATACATACATACATACATACATACATACATACATACATACATACATACATACATACATACATACATACATACGTACATAC
>Ga0307974_1001769_pt1 | contig 15064 bp, 17 predicted proteins | sample OrgLakmetagen784_FD_201812 | JGI IMG/M metagenome (GOLD analysis project Ga0307974, IMG submission 201812) | Saline water microbial communities from Organic Lake, Antarctica - #784 | ecosystem: Environmental > Aquatic > Non-marine Saline and Alkaline > Saline | place: Antarctica: Organic Lake... | reverse complement strand
CACACACACACACGCACATACAAACACAAACACACACGCACACATACACACACACGTGCACACACACACAACACAAACACACGCACGCGCACACACACAAACACACACACACGCACGCACATGCAGAAACACACACACACATACACACACACGCACTTGCGCACACACATACAACACACGCACACACACGCATATACACACATGCACACATCCATGCACACACACACACACTCACACACACACACACGCATACACACATGCACACGCACACGCACATGCACACACACATACACACGCACACGCACATGCACACGCACACGCACATGCACACACACACGCATACATACACACACGCACACGCATACATACACACACGCACAAACACACACATACACACACTGCAGTATCGTGAGCTAGAGGGCTCGCTGCGCGCACAGGTAAAGGGCGGTATAATGAATCTAATAATTTCAATTGTTTAAGTACAGATCATCCCTTTTTGTGCGACAAGAGGTCCTCTTACCTGTTTACCAACCGTTGCTTGAGTGATGCAACACATGCAATTTATGTCACCCACCGACACAGAATGAGAAGAAGCCGGACATGCAGGCTTGCAGCAGGTGCGAACAAAGCTGCTGAGTCCATTGTGAAACATGCAAACTCTAGTTTTGTTTAGTGCAACAAAAGTGGTATGCTACGTTCTTGCTTTTTATCTGTGTTTATCCGTTGTTTCTCCCTCTTTTGTCATCTTGTTCCTCACAACTTCTAGGCTAAGCTCATTTCTCTTTTTGGATGCCATCTTGACAATCAAGTGATAGTTAGACTTGAACCACGAATAATTCTGGATATTTCCAGCCATAGGTAATGTTCCCATGAGCATATCTTTCAGCGAGCCACTTATCGTAGATCGTAAATCCAAACATCCAATAGGCTGAGACACCTGACTCCTACCGTGATCTTCGGCCATGTGCCCGGCATGCTGCCTGGAGATGTGTACAAGAACAGGGGAGAGATTGCTGTACTGGGAGGTCACACCCAGTACTCAAGGGGTATCGACAATAGGTGGGTCCAGACGTGCGTTCAAAAGCACGTGTGCATGTTACATGTGGGGAGTGGTTTTCACTGCCTGCGTACTTTTTTTCATGTATGTATGTACATGTGCCGAAATAGGAACAGGAGAATGCCGTGTTTCAGGTTGTGAAGGGCAGCGGTATTGTTGGATGCCTTATAATGTTCCTCAACACCCAAAGGCGTGTCTGTCTTTTCATGCTTGTTGGTCCCTTTCACAACGATCAAAGGTCAGCAAGGTGATGCGACGCGCATGGTAGAGGCTTGTGCCCGGTTTGTGCTCCGAGAACCTTTGGCATGTAAAACTCTGTCCGGCGTCTATCTACAGAGGCAAAGGCTGTCATGGCACGCACGTTGGGGTTGGCTGGAGTTAAATGTGCCTACAAAAGAGAAGGACTACGGTTGAGTGTTAATGTGTCTGCCAAAAATAAGGACTGCGTTTAGGAGACTCCTAGCCGTGTACACACCTGCTTATATGTAGGTTGGCCAGAACCATATGTAAACAGTGTGCATACGGTGATTTTTTGCACAATATTAATCAAATATACAATCGTATACAATGCATATATACGGTTCTGGCCAACCCTGCACATATGTGGTCTAGGCTCAGCCTATGAAAATTCATCAGCACACATGCATCGGCCCACATTGCATGCAAAACGCTCTTGGAAGCCTTTGTGTTTTTTCGGCAGGCCAACGGCACGCTTGTTTCCTATCCTAATATCCTAATGGCGGCTACAAGGTAATTGATCTGCTGTGAGTGCGTCAATGCCTAACAGACACACACACACACACACACACAGACACAGACACACACACACAGGCACACGCACACACACTACTCCTCTGAACCTGCGCAGGGTTTCAGACTTGGAGGGCGCTCGTGCCATTGTCTTGTCAGGCGGCTACAAGGACGACGCCGACCACGGCAGCACCATGTGGTACACCGGGCAAGGTGGCCAGAAGAACAAGCAGCAGGTGTGTGATGGGCGTGGAGTGTGTGGTGAGTGGGGTGTGTCTGACTGACTGTGTCTGATGATGACGTGGTCGTGCGTACAGTTGTTGGTGGTGCAGTTGTAAGTAGTAGCACAGCTGTGAGTGGGTGTACAAAAGTGCATGAGTTGTGATGGGCGAGGTGTGTCCGGCATACGCCAGTCATAATGGGCGTGCTCTTTAGAATGTATGTAATGTCCGTGTGTGGTGGGCATGGTGAAATGTACGAATGCACGAAGGCAGGCACAAAGTTATGAGTCTCGGTCACCTCCTTGTTGGTTTCATCCACACTTCTTCCTATGCTCCCTTTCTCTGACCACGCCTTGTGAGCTCCCCTCGCTGCCCTGCAATGAAGCATACATGCACAAAAAGCATATAAACACACGCATGTGCATGCACAAAACACGGGTGTGTGCTAACAGGTGGAGGACCAAGAGTGGGTCAGAGACAACCTAGGGCTCAAGCGCAACGCCCAGACGGGCACCCCTGTGCGTGTGTTCCGAGGCTCCCGCGACAGTGAAGGCAACACACAGTACACCTATGAGGGTTTGTACGCAGTGAAGGATGCACGACGCGTGGTGAGTGAGGGGGTTAGGGTTAGGGTAAGTGTGGGCGGGTAAGGGGTGTGTTGATGATACTGGGCGGGTGGGCGGGTGAGTGTTGTTATTGTGGAGATTAAGGGAGGTTCGTCGCTTTTAAATAATTGTGGGTTGTGCATGTTTGTAGGTGGGTGGATGAGGGGTGGACATTGTAGGTGATGGTGGGTAGATGAGTGGGGTGCATTTGTTGATGATACGTGTTGGTTGTGCGTGTTTGAAGGTAGGTGAGCAGCGCACAGGCTGAAGTAGAGTGTGAGAATTGCCAAGCTGGCTTAGCACTTATATGCCTGATGCTCAATGTGTGTATATGCGTGTGTATATGCGTGTGTGCATTTGTGTGTATGTGTGTTGAGTGTATGAGCGGTGGCAGAGTGGTTGGGGTGAGCAGGTGTGGAAAATGTTTATAATGTTTGTTGGGTGAAATTGATTAGTTTGCTAGCACTTGCAGTCAGGTGCTGCAAGCATGTTGATGGTGCCTTCCTTTGCAGCATTTGGCTTCAACGGTTACTTTCTCAGCGTGAGTGTCAGACTGCACACCTGTGTTACGTGTGGTATATGCACCCAGTGATACAAAGAATTGGCATCCAATCGATCATCTGAAGGCTTTCTCGATGTAACAACCTAAGTGAAGCACCACCGATCTGGGAGCAATTGCTCTGACGTTTTCACGACCTTTCCTCTCGCAGAAATCTCAAGACGGGCCTCTCATCTGCCAGTTCCTTATCGATGGCTTGCCCAACGGTCACAGTGTGGCGTCCACGAGGGTGCGTGTGCGGTGTGCGGATGCAATGGGTGTGTATGTAGTCATGTGTGTGTGCGCGTTTGTGTGTGTGTGTGTGTATGTACTCATGTGTGTGTGCGCGTTTGTGTGTGTGTGTGTACGCGTGCGTGTAGGTAGTATTTTGTGATCGAATTCATTGCATATTGGGCAGCTGCGAATAGCTGCTTTGCAATTAACCTTTCTTTTCACCGCACCTTTCAGCTTAAAAACAGGCAAACACACACTTACACACCAACACATACACAAACGTACACGCAGGTAGAGTTCCGCTCCATGACCAAAAAATCTGGCACCTACCAGCCACGTGCGCGTCTGGCAGCACCTGATGAAAACTCAGCTCCTGCGGGCCCCCGTCCCTCCAAGCTCAGTCGAGTGGCGGTCATTGGTTCTGCTGAAGCTCCATGGGGGCCGATCGACAGGCAGGCACGACAGGTGGGTGTGAATGTGGTCGTGGGTGTGGGTGTGGGTGTGGGTGTGGGTGTGGGTGTGGGTGTGGGTGTGGGTGTGGGTGTGGGTGTGGATGTGGATGTGGATGTGGATGTGTGTGTGGGAGTGAGTGAGTGCGTTCAGTATGTGCGTGTGCGTGTGCTCTGCTCTTCTGCCACGGTTGTATTATTGCTGTGGTCTGGTTTTTGAAATCCAGAGAGATTCCTATCCAGAACTTTCACTTAACGAGATCCATCTAACCCTATCTGCGATAAACATGGGCTTTAGCACAGACGCCTTAACCTGCAGAACAAACAAACACACACTCACCTTAGCTGTCTCACATAAAAGCAGCGTGTAGAAGGCTTGGCTTTGTGAGCGCCAACCTGAGCAAAGACTTTACAAACACACACACACACACAGACACACACACACACACTGACACACACGCACACACACACGCACAACTCATTCATACATATAAACACATTTACAATCTTCCGCAGTCAAGTAAGAGAGCAGCGTCCAGGAAGCCTGGCCTCGTGAGCGCCGACCTGAGTAACGGCTTGGAGCCTCACGTGCCCATACCTTGCTACAACGAGCTAGGAGACGGTGAGCCCCCCCCTAGGGTGTCTTACACACCTGACTACAAGTGGCACCCAGGCGTGAAGCAGCAGGTGGGTGTGGGGACGTGTGGGTGTCGGTGAAGGTGCAGGTGCAGGTGTGGGTGTTGATGGACAAGCGGTTACAAGTGTGGGGACATGTATGATTATTGATGGAGGAGCGGGCACAGGCGCAGGGACATGTGGGTGTTGGTGGAGTGGATGGTATGGGTTTAGAGAGTAGGGTGTGTGTGGGTGGTGAGAACTTGCGGGTGAGCGTAGCGTAGAAAATCGAATAAGTGAGGGTGGGTGTGTGGTTGGGTTTGAGGTCCTTTCCATCCTTCGTTTCCATTTTAAGCAGACGGACACGTGTACACACATAAACAAACACACATACACACATACACACACACACTTACACACACACGTAAACGCACACTTGCACTCACACACATGCACAATGAGCCATGCAGGTGTCTGGGGTGCTGAAAGCCTTGGACGAGCAGATGCTGCATTACCGCGGGGGCCACAAGTGTAGTATGGCATTCAACCAGGCCATGATGCTCAAGGTGTGCAACCAGTAGCTTTACTGACGCACGGTACATTTTTTCTGGAGGCGCCTTTAACAAGAAAGCAGCTTTTCCGTTGATCAGTTCCTTTTGTGTCCAACAAGGTTGCTGTGAAACAACTATGCTGCGATGGATCTCCATCGACCTGAGGCCTCAGTGTTAGAAGGCGAGTCCAAACATGAAGTTGTAATGATTTGTGCTGCGGGACGAGCGGTCTCAGACAACACTGACTCATTAAACAGGCACGATCCAAGGGTGCAAGTGCAATGATGCTGTTTTGCAGGACAAATGGTCTCAGACAACACCAGAGTGGCTTGCCACGTCGGAGGCTGACCGAGCGGAGCTTAGCCAGGCCCTCCGCACAGATGCCGGCAACTATAACCAACAAGTGGGTGTTGTGAGAAAAACCTGTCTGGTGTGCATGAATATGGAAGAACGGGAAAAGAAAGCAAAAAAGAAAGAGAAAGAGAAATAGAAAAAGAGAGAGGCAACTTTACTTTTGGACAAGTGTGGGAGCGTAGCTAGCGATGCTGAAAAATTGGCGAAACCCATCACACATGCAACATGTGCATGCATATGCATGTGTGCGTGTGTGTGTGCGTGCATGTGTGCTCGTGTGTGTGCCTGTGTGTTTGGGCATTTGTATGTGTGCGCGTGCGTGTGTCTGTGTGTTTGTTTTTTGTGCATGTGGATGTGCTTGTGTGCGCCTATGAGTATTCACGCGCATTTGTGTTTGTATGTGTGTATAGTGTGTAAGGTGTGCGTATGCGTGTGTGTATGTCAATGTGTGCGTGTGTGTGCGCGTATGTGCGTGCTAGCCTGTATGTGTGTGCCTTGCTGCCCCACAGACGCCGCAGTGGTGCGCGTGATGCTGTGCTAGAGCATCCTTTGCTGAAGCAGGCGTGAGGATGTGCTGCTGCTGCTGTTCCCTGTCTGTTGAAAGGGCAGGTGCCCGGGCTGGCCACAATGTCTGAACTCTGCTTCAATACACAGTGCGCAGCAAGCACCTGCACTGTGCGCTCCATGCCCCATGAACAGTCCAACACCGCGTTCATGAAAGTTTCCGTCCAAGCAAACTTCCGCGCGTCATCAACATCTGACTGAACAAAATTTATATAGCCCATTGAAATAAGTATTACGTGATTCTGCTTGCATGGTTAACCGTGAACTTTGCATTCCGAACACAACCACGGCTCCTGGCGCAGCATCCGCAGCCGGGGAAGTGTGTTGATGGATACTGCACCATCAGGAAGTGGTCCGGGGGCCTGAATGAGGAATCCTGGGCAGCTTCCTGGAACTTTCAAACATACAATGTTGCTCTAAAACTTTGCACACGGCACCCCAAGGTCCCAGAATTTATCTGGTGCGGTGAAGTTTTTGGTTAGGAGCCTATGTCGAGTCTTAGCCTGGGAGGTGCCGTGGATGGGCCTGGGGAGGAGGGCTGGACCCCCCAAAAAACATTTTGCTCTACATCATCACACACCGCACCCTAGGGTCCCAGAGTTCATCTGACACAGAGAAGGTTTTGTTTAGGAGCCTATGTCGAATTTTAGCCCGTGGGGTGGCCTGGGTGAGCCTGGGGAGGCCTGTGTGAAGTGTGGTGGGAAGGAGACAACGCTAGGGGCTCACGCCCCCACGAGGGGGGCTTCGCCAAAAATGTATTTCTTAAGTTCTTGAACACATTTACTAAACAACAAAAGAGTATTGCTATGTTTACATGGCGTGTGTATGCATATTTCTCTTGTACAAGCACTGTGGCATGGCATGGCAACAAGGTGACACGTCCGTCCAGGCTCTGGATAAATCCGCCAAATGTGTTTCTTTCCTCTTTGTCTGAGCATCAGTCGTGAGGCCCGCCTTGTGATTTTAAACGATTTCAGTAATTTGCCGCCATGTTACAGCGTAACCAAATTGAATTGCTTCCAGCAAAAGCATAATCTCCACCACACAAAATTTTCATGGAGGAAATGGCAAGATATGTGACCGTTCCTGACACCAGTCCACTGAACACAAAGAGTTGTAGGATTTTTCCATCTCATTCAGATCACTGCTGATAACCTGTGCTCTTTGCGTGCGTTCTTACCTCGTTACTTGTTATTGTTTACACATGTAGGGTGGCCTGTTTACTGTAGGCTGGTTCGGTCTTCCTGAATTCAGTCCTACATCCCTCTGACTTCTACTTGTCGTAACCCTTGCATGCCTACAAGGTTACTGACCACTTTAATCTTGTCACATCTGTTGTATTTGCAGGGCTGCATGTTCATGGTGGACTGGTGGGTGAGGGTGAGGGTGTGGGTGCGCGTGGGTGAGGGGGGGGGGGGTGTGATTGTGAATGCTAGTGCAGGTGAGGGTGTGGGTGATTTGTGATTTGTGTGACTTGCATGCCATAGATGGGTCCTGGCAGGAAAGTGTGCGTACACATTTTTCTAGCAAGTCCATGCTACAACCAAGATTGTGCACTCAACCCCAGGTTTGGTCTGCACGAGTGCAGTGGCAAGTGTACGGGGGAGAAGTGCCAAGCCAACAAAGTGGTAGGTGTTTATTTGACGCTGGTTCGTGATTTTGTTGTTGAGAGCGTGTTGGAGGTGGACTGGCTATGAGCTGCACGAGTGCAGTGGCAAGCGTGCAAAGGAGACGTGCCAAGCCAACAGATTGGTAAAAGGTTAATGCTGGTATGTAGGTTGGCCAGGGCCATATATATGTATACGGTGTATAGGTATACAGTAGTTATGGCAGGGAAATCACCAAATATACGGTGCATATATACGGTTTTGGCCAACCCTACTGGTACGTAATGTCGAGGGACTGTTGAAGGTGGCCTATCTTTTGAGCTGCATGAGTGCAGCAGCGAGTGTGTGGAGGGGAAGCGGCAAAGCCACTCAAAAAGGTGAGAAAACAGAGAGGCAAAGTACGACTGCTTTTCTTAAAAACTAGTACAATTCAGTTGCAGAAGTGGCTCGTTTTCCTTAGCTCATTTTGGAAGTGGTTTTTGCCGCCTGTGGTTGTCATCATTCTCAACTGCCTTTGGCTTTTACTAAAAGCTTTCTGCGACCAAAGACCAAAGACCAAAGCCACAAGAGAGTTTTCGAGTCGCCTATGCACAGACTGTGAGAGTGTGAGTAGGAGAGGCAGAAAAAGGAAGATGTTCTCAGGGTTGACCAAGATATCAGTGGAGAGAGGCCCTGGCCAAAAAGGGGAGGGTCACACGATCGGATGATACTTTGCCATCTGGTTGACTCTTCCTGTGGCCACACTATGTGCACGAGTAGTTCAGGGTGCAATCGAAATAAGAATCGGGCAGTTGAGGAGGTATGCAGAATAGAGAAGGCACAAGCGTTAGGCAGAGTCAGGGAGCAATCCACACATTACTTGTCTTGTTATTTGACAAAAGACCTACACCTCTTTGCACAAAGAAGGAGTGCAAAAAGCCAATGAGTACATGAATACAAAAGAGGGTGGCGCATTTAGCTTGCCATGGATTGCTCAAGGCGTGCACCAATTTGTGGGTAGGTGCAGGATGGCAGTGAGGCTACAAAAAAGCCAATGAACGTACGAGTGGCCGGCACACAGCTCTTGCCATGAGCTTCAGGGACATGCGGCAGATTTGTGGGGGGGTACATGGTGGCAGGGCATGCACACCCGCGTACAAAATAGACACAAACGCAAGCACACACACAAGCACACAGGCATACACACATACAAACACACAGGCATACACACACAAGCATTGCCACTTCCACTGTCCCTTTAGGTCACTCATGTCATCACGCTGCCTCTGAAAGTCTTGTGGGTGGGTACATGGTGGCATACATACACACACATACACACAAGCAATGCCACTTCCACAATTTCCACAGGTCACCTCGTGGCATCACACTGCCTCTGAAAGTCTTGTGGGTGGGTACATGGTGGCATACAAACAAACAAACACACACACACACAAGCACTGCCAATCCACACACCCCACAGGTCACTCGTGGCATCACGCTGCCTCTTGAGGTGTTTCGTCACAAGGACAAGGGTTGGGCCGTCCGCTGTGATGTAGACATTCCTATCGGAGGGTTTGTGTGCGCATACATCGGAGAGCTGGTTCTGGAGAAGGATGAGGTGGGTGGTTTGGTCCTGCTGGGTGGCTTGCCAAAGAGGGTGCAAGTTTGGATATACTTTTTTTCTCACATCGTGCAGTGCAGTACTGTATCGTGCAGTACTGTATCGTGCAGTACTGTATCATGTATTGATTTCGACCTTACTTCTTGCTTGTTGGTCTGCAAGAATAGAAAGTGCTCCCGCCCCGTGTTTGCAATGAACTGCCCCTGAACAAACAGCTTGGCTCACTGCTGACTATCCTCATGCCCATGCAGGATGAGAGGACCCCTGGAAACCAATACCTGTACAGCCTTGACCATTTTGCTGAGCAAGCAACAGTGCGTGCAAGCAGCTACCGGTAGCTTCTTTTACTGCACACACAAACAAAGAGTTAAGGAGACGCACTTTCAAAAACACACCTAAAGTGGACCTGTCAGCAAGTTTTGGGCTTCAACGAATGCCCGTTTGCCTTAAGTCTGTTGCTAATTTGCGCACTTGGCGCATGAGACTGCCTTTTGCCTTTTACACACATGACCCCCACGCGCTCTCCATTGCAAAACCACTGTCTTGATGTGTGTACTTAGGGTGCCACCAAGGGCCTCTGCTTCAGTTTCAAGCCCTAGGGGCTCAAGGGAACCCAAGGGGCTCTGCCGTTCATAAGTCCCCCCTCACATGCTCACACGTGCACCACCAAAGCTGAGGCTACGTACCAACTCGACGTGCTTGTGTTTACAAAGGAGTGGCCATGTGTGTGTGTCGAGGGGGGGGGGGAACTATACACCTTAGATGCAATGATCCTTGCTTACTAGGTCTCTGGTTCAAAGGAGCGCAGTGTTTGTGCCCTTGCTGTGCAGGGCAACAAGGAGATGGGTCTGGAGTCTCTATCGCGTGAGGTTCCGCTGTACAAAGTGCCACCACCTCCCCCAAAGGTGCGGTCACAGATACAAAAAGTAAAAAAATTAAACGCACGCAAAGCGTGCACACACGCGTTCACAGTTATCAGTCACTCCACCTCTGATTCATTATCAGTGCCTTCCCGTGTGTGTGTTCACCTCGCTCACCCTCTCCGCCTGCTTCATCCCTCTGCAAAGGATCTCGCAACCGCTCTACGTCGATTTCCCCCCCTGCCTGAGGAAATAAAGGAGGAAGGGCGGCCTAGAGAGGAGTTGTCTGAGGCGCCCAAAGTAGAGGTGACAAAGGTGGTCGATTGATGCGGGGGGGAAAATTTGTATCCCCTGCTCCCATCATTTTGCAGTGTTTAGTGCCTAGGCAACCTTGAAAAGCCACCCATGAAACAAGCTACTTTTCTGCCAGGCATTTGCACGCTTGCAAGTCCTGCCAGCAAATGATAACAAATGTTGCAGCAACCAAATACTTGCGGGCCTTCTGCCTATTAACATGAAAATGCAGGAGCAGGTTGCAGAAAGTGTATGTGTGCATGTGTTTGTGATCGCATGCACACGTGCATATGTCTTCATTTTACACCTCCTGGCTCGGTCCTAGAAAATTTTCATCATTGCCACAGCAGGAGCAGGGGCAGAGTCACGAGGAGGAGATGGAGGATGTGGAGGGTGCAAAAGCTGGTCCGGAGGACCAGGAAGAGCAGCAGCAGCAGCAGCAGGAACAGGAGCGGCAGCAAGAAGGGCAACATCAGAGACAAAAAGAAGAGATGGAGGGTGGGGAGGGAGCGAAGCAGGGGCAAGGGCAGAAGGAGCAGCAACAGCAGCAGCAGCAGCAGCAGAGACAGGAAGAAGACATGGAGGATGCAGAAGTTGCTAAAGCTGGTCTGGAGCTTCAAGAAAAGCAGCAGCAGCAGCAGCAGCAGCAGCAGCAGCGGCAGCAGCGGCGGCGGCAGCGGCAGAGAGAGCAGAGACAAGAAGCGGACATGGAGGATGGGAAAGTGGCAAAGCAAGGCCACCCGCAGGAAGGAGAGCAGCAGCAGCAGTCGCAGGACATGGAAAGTGTAGAAGTAGCAATGCCTGGGCGGCAGCAAGAGCAGCAGCAGGAGGCACTGGAAAGCGTACAAGAGGGTGGACAAGTAGATGTACCGCAGCAGACGCAAGAACAGATGGAGGGTGTAGGGTGCGGCAGGCAAGATCTGCAGCAGCAGCAGCAGGGACAAGAGCAGCAGCGTGAAGAGATGAAGAAAGAGGGGGCAAAGCAAGGTCAGGATCAGCAGCAGCAACAGCAACAGCAGCAGCAGCAGCAGCAGCAGCAACTAAAAAGGCAGCGTGAAGAAATGGAGGATGTGGAGGGATCAGGGCAAGGACAGGTTGATCAGCAGCAGCAAAAAGAGGCAGCCATGGAGGATGTTGAGTGCACAAGCCAGGGGCAGCAAGTGGAGCAAATTCAGGGAGAGGGGAAGGAAGGGCAGCTGCAGCAGCCAGATAAGGATGAGGGTGTTGCAGTGAGTTGTGAGGAGGCGGCAGCAGCACAAGCAGCAGCCGCAGCTGAGTCTGCCTGTGCAGAAGCCCCCGCCGCTTTTGACGCGGCAGCAGCGCAAGCGATTGCAGCACCTGACCGTGACGTGAAAACTTCTGAAGCAGCACAAGAGGTACCCTGTGATGCTTCAATGGCAGGAGCGCGGGAGCTGGCAGCTGCTGCAGTAGCGCAGGTAACAAGATCTGCTCAGCATGGTTAGTGTACCAACATGCACTGCACAGGACCACATCTATCGTGCATGGGGTTTGCCAGAATTGTGCATATGCGTTGTTTATGTTCGTACTTCTAGAGGATGCCCTGATAAAAATGCCATATACTCGTCAGTGTTGATGGAAGCAAAAACGTTTGCTACGGTTGTTTTTCAAAGGTGGTGAATTTCGGTATCCAAGTTTGCCAGGTTTGTAGTACCGTTGACAAATTCATTGTTCTCTGTCGTATCTTTGGTCAAAGCAGGGTTGTTCAGTTCGTTGACTAGAACAAGGGTTTGATAAAGTTTGTGAGAGTTTTACACCCTCGAACTGTTCGAGCATTTGGATGGCAATTTAGGAAATGGAGGAATTTGCTGGTTTCTGTGGTCATACTTGTCCAAAACATTCTCGATTGTCTCGTTTATGTATTCACAAAAAATCAGTAAACAAATAATCAGAACGTTTGACGGCCATCCAAGGCTCTTTTCTTCATTTTGGGCTACAATTTTGGACTAAAAAATCGTAAAAAGGGCATGAAGTTCAACGGACTTTTTACAGTCGCGAACGGCATTTTTAGGGTTCGTTGATATGCGTGAAAGTCCAAGAACTTGAACTCTTGACCAAACCCCGAACTGAAAACCCCTGGGTCAAAGTAATGTGATTACTGAGGGTGAAAGTTGTTCGCGCTTAGATATGTGTGGTATCTTCAACAGTGTATCCTCCAATATATATATTTGTATTATTTATTTGGTCCTGGCCAACCCTACGTATGCGTGCAACCTCCTCCTCTCTCTCTCTCTCTCTCTCTCTCTCTCTCTCTCTCTTTCTCTCTCTCTCTCTCTCTCTCTCCCTCTCTCCCTCTCTCTCTCTCTCTCTCTCTCTCTCTCCCTCTCTCCCTCTCTCTCTCTCTCTCTCTCTCTCTCTCTCTCTCTCTCTCTCTCTCTCTCACTCTTTCCCTTTTTCCTCTTCCTCTTCCTCTTGCTCGTGTATCTCGTTAGAGGCCATCCTACATTCCTTGTATTGCTCTCTTACAGGAAATGGTGAAGATTGCAGGCAATGGTGCAGCTTCAATGTAGCTGCTGGGTGTGTGTATAGTATATAGATGTGTGAGTGAATGCTGAGTGCCCGTGCACACACACACAAACACACACAGGCGTCTGCCGCTGCAGAAGCAGCGTACGCTGCTGCAATAGGAGGTGAGGTGGCTAAGAGAGCGGCCGGTACGCAAGGCTCACAGCGGGTCTGTGAAGAGGGAGCAGCGGCAGCAGCAGCAGCAGCAGCAGCAGAGAAAGGCAGCCCCAAGTGCAGCGCTGGGGTGTCCTTCCAGTTTGGAGATGCTGAGTTTCCGGATGCTGATGGTAAGGGGGGACGTGCCTACTGTTTGCGTGTGTTGTTTGCATGTGTGCATGTGTGTGTGTGCGTGTTTGTGTGTGCCTACTGTTTGCCTGTGTATGTATGTGCATGTGTGTATGTATATGTGCGTGTTTGTGTGTGTCTACTGTTTGCGTGTGAATGTATGTGCATGTGTGTATGTATGTGTGCGTGCTTGTGTGTGCCTACTGTTTGCGTGTGTATGCATGTGCATGTGTGTATGTATGTGTGGGTGTTTGTGTGTGTATGAATATGTGGTGTGTATGTGTACATGTTTAGGTGCATTGCGTGTTGATGGCTGCTCCTTCCAAAGGTCCTCTGCAGCCACATTGCAGTGTGGAGGAAAACATTTACATAGGGTACGGTGTATATATACGGTTCTGGCCAACCCTATATCTACATCAAACACAATTACATCCAATGCACATTTCAAACACAGGCAGATTTCACAAAAGGCACTTCAAGTGCCTTTTGTGTAATCTTCTACACTCTTGCACACATGCATGCACACAAACATACGCACACATGCATGCACACGAACACACGCACACACACATACAAACACACACAAACACTCGTAGTGCCATCGGCCACTGCGGCTACATCTTCCAGAAGTACCCCCACCCCTCTGCCGGCCTCATCCGCAGGTGAGATGCCATGCTCGTTGCGTGCCATGCCTGCAGGTGTTGCTTGCTTTTGTCACGTGGTCACGTGAGTAATTAAGACCGGGCAGTTGCAGTGATGCTTGCACTCTTTTTTAATTTGAGAGAACTGCTTCATTAGAAAAGATCGGGCAGTTGCAGTGCGGATGAAACGCAATTGAATGTTTGTGTGTCGCTTGGAAAGGCTGGTGATTGTTAGCAATGAATCAGTGCAGGATTGTGCTTTTGGTGTCTAGCCTCAGATTTATCACTCAATTATTGCGTGAAATGTTTCATGCACTTCAATAGTTGCGTGAGCCTGCATATAATACAAAACCTGAAAGCTTTCTAAGCATTATTCATTATAGAGCCAAACGGGCCTGCTTGTAACACGAGTCTCAAAGGCTTCCTTTTCCAAGTCGAAGCAAATGTCCACATGCAAGCATGTGCCTTGATGTCTCTAATAGTCATGATGGCCTACGACTGTAGGTTTCAGCATTACCTACCTACTCAAAGCATGACACCATGAGAGCGGTTTCTATACTCAAAGTAGGGATGGGTAAACGGAGTTGAGTAGCAGGTAGTAGTGGTTTTGTTGAAATGAGTGATAATTGTCTGCAGACTTGAGTGGTTTCATTTTCGCGCAAGGAGATATGATGAACGATACAACTATTTGTGCCAGCGTCTTAGGATTTGAAGCAGTTACCCTAGCAAGTGAGTGAGGAGTGAGTGAGTAAGTGAGGAAGGAGTGAGTAAGTGAGTGAGTGAGTGAGTAAGCAAGTAGTGAGTGAAAAGGAGGACACAGAAAAGGAATCTAGAATACAAAATCATTGAGTTGGCCCTAACCATACATACGTACGTACCGGTGTATATACGTTGTTTTTGGCAGGGGATTACCATATGTACAGTCATATACAAGAGAGCACAACCACAGATCCCCAGGTCAAAGTACCAATTAACCCTAGTCGTTCCCTCTGCTGCTTGACCCCTCGACCCCTCTGCTGCTCGATTGCTCTGCTGCTTGATCCCTCTGCTGCGCAGGTGCTGGTGCTGGTGCTAATACAGAGGCAGGCAGCGCTGAGTTTGCTGCTGGTGATGCTGTCAGCAATGGCAATTTAGATGCCGATGGAAGAGCTGATGGTGGCCGCGGTGGTGGTGGCCGTGGTGGTCGTCGTAGGGGCAGGGGCAAGGGAAGCAAGGGCACTACTAAAGCGGCTAGAAGGGCTCAAAAGACATCTACCAATGCGCCTGCTGGTGCTGGGGAGCCAGGGAGGGGGACAGGGAAGGGGAAGAGCAGCAGG
>Ga0307974_1001768_pt1 | contig 15072 bp, 11 predicted proteins | sample OrgLakmetagen784_FD_201812 | JGI IMG/M metagenome (GOLD analysis project Ga0307974, IMG submission 201812) | Saline water microbial communities from Organic Lake, Antarctica - #784 | ecosystem: Environmental > Aquatic > Non-marine Saline and Alkaline > Saline | place: Antarctica: Organic Lake... | reverse complement strand
GTGTGGGGGGGGGGGGGGAGGCCCTCAGCTACTAACCTTCATGCACGTGAGCGTCAAATATGAGGCTTGATGGCCGTGATGGGTGAGAAAGAGACAGATGATCATGTTTTTATAAATCTAAATCCTTACTTATCAGGAAGCTGCATGTTTCGGCTCCTTAACTCTAAAATTCGACAAACAAAGGGAACAAATGTTTTGCTGCTGTTTCATAATTCCTAATATTTGCCAATTTGCTGCCTTACGCAGTTAAGAGAACTGCTTAATAGATACCGAGGCATCCCTTCTTTAGAACCTCCCCTGCAGCAGCAGTCCATGCCCCATTTAGCGAGCTCGGAAACGGCGATCCTTGAAAACCTTGGCACTGAAAACCAGATATCAGCCCTGCTGAATTTAGGTACGTGTACTGCTGCTGTGAAGTATTGAGTGACACAAGCATGTTACAGTATCCAGCTCCTGCGCGTTTGTGATCTTCAGGGAGTGTTGGCGTCCTGTGTTAGTGTATCTGCTCCTCATTCGTTTCTTTCCCAGTCTTATGCATGGTGCAGTTCTGAAATTTGAAAAGGCTTGTTTATCACGGGTTGCAAATCCACAAATGCAAGCTTGGTGCACTGGGGTGGTGAGGTTGAGCTCATAGTGGCCTGCAGACAGTTGAACAAAGCAAACATGAAATTGGAACTAACCCGATATGTATCGTTACACACACCGCACTTAGCTTCGATCAGGTATGAAGTCGTCTGATTAACGCAATTGCTGGCCTCAGATCAATTGATCTCAGCAGGACCCACAGCTTCGAACCGGGTCAAGTGATGATGACAGGCAGTTCAGACCCCCTTAACGAAACAAGCATCCTCTCTATATTAGGAGAGGTAGATAGAAGGTCCAACCAGAAATTCTGTTGCACCTGGCCTTCTTTAAAAAAAAGCAGCTAAACTCATCATCTGATCTTGGGTCTTGGGTCTTTCCCGTTCAGTAATGAACCGTTTTCCTAGGACCTAGGACCCTGTATGCATGCAGGTTTGCTCCAAGGGCTCCAGGACAACGTCGTTTCCTGCCTGGCGCATCTCTGCTTACAGGCCTGTGAAAGCCACATGTTTCTGCACTCATAAATCCAGGTGTGCTCCAAAGGCTCCCGGACGATGGCAGCTTCCTGCTTGGCGTACCTGGTCTAGGGCCCATGATAAAAGCCATCAATGCGGGTGAGACTGAAAAGTTATAATACTTGTCCAGGGCCAGAAACAGGTCAATGTTGTCATGGCAGGAGAGATTGAGCACACATGCCGCACGTTTACACAAATGGTTCAAGGACCATGGTAAATAAGCGTCAGCGCAATTTGATTGGAGAGGTATACCCTCTTTATGCCACGTGGCAAATGCAGTGCTTGATATGACTGTCAGTACATTCATGCAATTATGTAAGTAGGATGTGTTGCAACAAAATTTCCAGCACTGGTAATATCTCCTAAGCCTGAAACCCTCCTGATCCTCACTAATTTCCTACTTCTGCGGCGGAGTAGTCATACAGTACTCGCTAGAAGTGGCTCCTGTTTGTTGATAAATTAGGGGAAAGGTTTTCACTGCCTACTAGGAATTGCTTTTCGCGTTTCTATTTTGTGAGTGATGCATGCCGATTGTTGCTTGAAATTGAGGTATGAGCATATGCAGGCGAAAGAGAGCCAAAAGTAAGGATGCAAAAAAAGAGAGCAACAAATCAAAGTGGCAACCTTATGAATCATGCGTGCAACCTCAATGATGCGTGTCATCCACTTCTCCATCCTTATTTTTAGAACCCGGTATGTACTATTTGGATACGGTATGTACTTTTTGGATACGGTATGTGCAACTTGGACAAGATAAGCTTGCAATAGGTCTTCCCCACGCGGCTCACACACCCAAACAGGGGCTTTTTGTGCCAAAGAACTTGCTAATTTTTACCTCCCCGTCTCTAGACTCTTTTGACGGAAATAGTTGCGAAACCTTGCTACTGTAAGGCCGTGCCCCGTGGGACCAAAGCACAAGCAGCCACAGGTACATTGTTCATCAGAGCTACACCGTTCGTCAAAGGAGCCGTTATTTTGCACCAAATTTGTACCAAATTCGACACACAGTATGAAACTCAAAGGTGGCATCCATGCTTGGCGTAGTCAGAGTGCAGATGCACGTAGTAGATGTAATAATATACCTCAATTCTGATAGCACTCACGCTTTATGTCACTGGTTCGTCCAGGTAGTTTTCAATTGCACTCAAACTTTATGTTGGGTTTGTCCAGGTGTGGTACGGTGCATGTCGCTGGAAACAAGGGCACACATCCCTTCCTTTTGAGGAAAGGGTGAGGGAGAGAGGGCATTGTATCAGGGGAAAAAAGAAATAGAAAGAAAAGGCTCTGCAGGAAACATCCAGCGTGGTTAAGGGAGGGTACATTCAGGAGACAACACTTCCTATAAGCCCCTCACCACCGAGACTTCGGTGTGGGCCACTTATTGTTGTTACATAAAGCATAAAGTGTCTTTCTTGGACTAGTGAAGAGAGGACTGCATCAGGGAAAGACCCACGGGACGCCAGGAGCATTTTGCAACTTTACTGTTGTGCGGTTGATGTCTGCGCTTCCTTTTGGCACCACGCCACAGACATAAAAATTGTGCATGACTGTTCTTGTAGGAAGGAAGGAGTTGCTGCGTGTCGTCTCGAGGAAGCAGCACAGGGAGATGCCTGAGAAACAGATCTTAGGAATCGGGCAGCTATCTCAAGGGAGCAGCAGAAAACGAGCAGCATCGGGTGAGTTAATGGAGAGAGAAAGTACGACAAAGAAACGGTAACTATGAGGTGTTATGATGAGTCCTGGGCCTTGACGCTTTCCTTTGCTGTTTACGAGCCTCACCAAGGCAGTTACCAAAAAGGAAGGAGCAAAGGAAGGCACTAACTTCATGGAAGGCCGTGATGAAAATGTGCCTGATCTCATTAGAGAAAGTGCTTATTGCTGCCAATGTGGCATTTATTTTTCTTCAACAACCAGCCAGACTCCCGCCTGTCTAAGGTTTGTCTCCGGTGGCCTCTTTTCTAATTCAGATGATGGTGTCAGCCCCCACGCCACTGTTTGCTGTATTGCTGCTGTAGGGAAGCAAAAGGGTGGTCCGCCAGGTGTGCAGCTTCGGAGCAGCAACTTGGGCACCAACTTCCACTATCGTGACGCGATCGGGAAAGGCTTACTTGCGAGGGTCCACACTCCTGCGGGTTTCGTGGCTCGAGTCATCAAGGACTGAGAGCACGCACGAGTGGCTACAACTGGTTTTTTTGGAGGGCCTGTGGCTAGGGTTTCCAGTTTGGTTGCCAATCGCATTTTTAAAACGGCTGTGACCAGACTTCCTCGGTTTTTATGAGGTGAATAATACTTAATTGTTCATACCAAAGTCCTTTTTCACATCCTGCTTCAAATATTAATCAGTGGTACAAGAGTGTCCTGTCCATGTTGTTCTTCAGCTTTGCAGCGCGTTACCATAACACTGGGGCTAGGCAAAATCATCAGGAAAACTGACTTTTATTAACTTGAGTCAACAGCGGTAGATTTTTTGCCTGTTGAAAGTAAAAGTAAAAGTCTACACTGGAAGTCGCCAACGTGCATAAGGAAAAGCTATCAACTAGTGCTCACACTAGCCAGAGCCCCACCGGAAGACGAAAAAGAGAAACAACAGACTAATGAGGATCCGGCGGATTGTCAGCCATGCAATCCGGTCTGCGCCTAGCCCTCCTGATGCCAGCCGCTCTACTGGTAACCCCCCTTCCAGATCCCCCATTATCACTGTTGCTGTTGTAAAAGTTGTGTCTTGTTTATTAATTTTTTATTGCATGACAGTGTAGCTTAGTCACTAGTTGGTGCACTTTGTGCGTGGGGATGCCCAAGTTTAGTAGAGGAGTTATGATGTACTGATTGTAGATTGTGCCCCCGACTCCAAGAAGTATAACATGAAGTGTGACTTTGTTATTTCGAGAGATGCCTCGGAGGCCCCTTGTTCGTATATGCTGGATAAGAGGTTGATGCTGCTTGTGCGCTTTTTCCAATGTCTGTTGCGGGTTTATGTCTGCGCAGAATTTGAATTCTACAAGATGTATGTCTCTGTCTTTAATGGGAAGCAATCTGTTTGGGATTTAAGTGCCTGCCTCTTCCCTCAATGGGCATAACTAACACATCCCCCATCTGGACGGCTTTGATGTCTAGTTGGAAGGTTTTGTTGTGTCGGAAAAACCCAGTCAGGAATGTTTTTTTCAATGTCATCGGGTGATTTAATGTTAAGGTCAGATAACTTTTCACTGTTACAAGCATCCATTGTAACAATTGCTGAGCCCAGCTTGCCTTTACTGATCTCTTCACCACAAAGGCTAACTGCGTGGTGGTGATGTCGGTTTATGTGCATTCTTTTCAGAGTATGGTTGTTGCACCTAAGAAGTGTGTGTGGAGCACTGTCTGATCCTCCGCACAAAGGGCATGTGGCAGGCCTTGTCGTATAGCTAAACCGTTTGGTGTGCTTGTCTGTGTGTATCGTGTCCGTCCTGTACTTAAGGATTTGTTCCTGCTTCTTAAAAGTCACATTTGGCATGGACCAGAATGTGTTACTGAGTTGGGCATGAGCAAGGGCTTTGCATTAGGCTGCTGTGTGAGAGTCGGGCTGTGCTGCACGCTTGGGCGTATCATGCAACTTTTGTCAGAGCCCTGTTGCATATACAAAAAAGCATAAGGATTAAAATTAAACCGATGTGTAAAGGCTGCTCATCCTACGAGCAAGTTGCAGAGTTCGTGCATCTTTGACCAAGGGACAAACATTAGGTTCTATCTCGGCCTTCCTGTACCTTCGTTCTGCTTCGTTCATGACGTTTCCCGGGGGAGGGGGGTGGGAGAAAAAACAGACCCCCTGGCAGCCCCCCCCTGAAAAGTGGGTACGCCATGCGATGCTCTTTGACCACTTTCGCAGTCCGGAACAGAGATGATTTTACATGAATGGATTCCTCACGCTCCGAACTAAATTTGGGGTTAGAGTTTTATTAGTGTCCGGATTGCAAACACGACGAACTAGGCGCCTGAAAACGAGGCGTAAAAACAGCTCGCTTGATTCCGTTGCTGTGTTTCTTGGTCTAATTGTTTTGCAATATTATATCTCGTATTACTTCATGGCATCCTGTGTTGAAAGCATGGCAATCCGTGGTGTGATAGGTGAAATACGGGTGGAGGAGTGATGCTGCTGCTGTTGGATTTGGTCAGCAATTCAGCTGCATTTCGAGTTTGCTGGTCTGAATACTACTGGGCTGAGACTTGTAAGCGGTAGGAGCACGAGGGGCAGGTGTCTGCTCTACCACACAGGATACCTCACTCTTTCACTACTCCAATGCGGCCCATACAGCCCACGATAACTGCAATTTTACTGTGATTTTTAATATGTTTTGATAAATCTTAACCTTCAGGGTGCAGTGTGCGAGCCAGATAAGCACCTCACATACAGGTAGTGAACGGTCACTTTTTCCTTTCTCAGTCCAACTTCCGCCCGGCCAGGGGATAAAAATAGTAAAATGCAAAATATCGATGGAAGAATTCCGGGATCGCCCGTTATCCAACCACACGTTGTAAACGCGCTATTGGGCCCTGGCCCGTTTTGTTTCGTTTCGTTTCGTTTTATTTCGCTGCGCTAACGATCGCAAATTTAATCAATGCCCAATGATCAATCAGATGTTTCCAAGAAATCCAAGAAATCCAATAAAAATTGCGTGCAGAAAACACCACTTCATTTAATGAAACATCAACAGCTCCACCACGCACTACAACACTCATCAGAGCGCTGCGACCGCCACCAGCATCGTGTGGGATAAGTTGCAGAAGTACACAGCGCTATGTTACCCAACTTGGAGACGGTGCCATCGTTTTCGCCACCTGCCTAGCATTCTGTGTGTTCGGATAGGTGGCAAATCCCAATGCACAGAACCTGTGTAGGTGTAAAAGCTGCTGATTGCACCAGATCATCTGTTAAGAGGCCTACCCAAAAAACTCCGAGCCAGGTACTCATGGTCTGACCCAATTTCCAGTGCTTAGCTTTTTGTCCAGTGCTTAGCTTTCTGATGGCATGTTTGTCCGTGCGTTCACACACACACACACACACACACACACACACACACACACAAACACACACACACACGCACACACACACGCACACACACATGTGTGTGCGCACACGTACACACAAAATAAAGTACACAATTACGCGGGCACACGCCCAAGCTGATGATGTACCAGCCAGGCTTGCGTAATCTTTACAGCCATTCATCCTTTGTTAAAAATACACACTCACAGTCTGGTCAAAAATTATTGGCGCACTGAAAACGTGCAGGCCGTGATCCGTAAATAATGACGGCGTGGACTCGGGTAGGATTTCGAGAACAGCAAGTCTGAGCGATGTCAGGTAACAGTGGGTACCGCAAACTGCCGTATGCTGCCTGTTTTACGAATATTGACGCATCATTCTCCCAATATTGCAGGCAAATATCAAAGTAGCCCCTGGCAGATTACGCACATTTTGGCGAAGAAGTGAGTAAAATTTGCAAGCGGCACAAGAGCTGTCACTCTAGGAGGGAGCACAGCGCATCTAATGGTAGGCAATGCTTTTGTGCGTGTGGTCCTATTTTACACCCACTCTGTTTGAATTTTTGCTCTTACAAATCTGCAGGCTCGGGAAGAGGGCAGACGGCTGTGGTACGTGTACTCAAGGAAATGACCAGCAATGAAATAAGACAAGGTACTTTCTTTCCCAAAAACCTCCCCAGATTCTAAGGCAAAACGTTTTGTGTTTTGAATCACAATGTGCTTTATAAACTGTCTTTTTATGCACCATTATACAAATGAAAATGTGTCATTCAAACGGTTAACGCTCCCAAAAAAAGTCCTTGCTTATTCTCTAATCACATCTACATTTGCTGCAAAATAAACAGTCACATGTGGATTTCCCTGGAGTATTTGTACTGACATCCACGAATTAAGTAATTGAAAGTGTAAACAATTGACTTATGCAATCTTATATTGTTAGTATGATGCACAGTTAGCTGCTGTTTCTCCAGTGAAACTGTGTGTACCAAATAATTTGATTGCCTGTTCCTATCACAGGATCGTTCCTGTAATGCTGGTGTAACAAGACACGCCAACGATGACGCAAACTGTTATGGTGCCGTTGCAATCCGTAATTTCCAGTTATGCAGAGCTGGGAGGGGTTCTTGCACATCGTGCCTGCTTTCAAGGCACGCTGAGCAAGAAACCCTTCCACCGATACCTAGACGGTAATGAACTGGCCGGGTGGTTTGTTAAGCCCTTACCTTAGCTCTGTATTTTCTGTGCCTGGCTTTTGCTCGTTTGAGCCTGGTACTTCAGTTTCGTTCTTGTGCTTTGTGCTTATTTTCTGCTTCGGGGTACTCTACTGTTCATTGTTAATGGAAAGGAAAAACTACGCAGTCAGTGAAAAACCACTCCCCACATTAACTAAGGAAGATAACCCATTTTGGTACCGGGTACCGTAAAATTCCTCCACCAAAAGGAAAAGAGAAAGATCAATGGTATCAGGAGGAGGGTTGCAGGTTTGATCTGTAACCGGCTCCCGATGAGTGTTGATAATAGTGCTGGAAAGGGTACATCTGGTATGGACAAGTTTGGCAGCGCTATTTAAAATGACATGAAGATTGAAAGTTTCTTAACTCTGTGTACTGAAACGTTGCCTAAAAGGGTAATTTGACAGATGACATTTCTGTACTTCGTGCGAATACATAGATCCACGTAACACAAACGCTCTTAGCTCTTTGAGAATCAAGACCCAGCTCCTTAAAAGGTTCCAACGTGTAATTGTTGTAGATGGTGCTAAAGCGTAGTGGCCCAAAATGGTTAACCGGATGAATATGAGCGATAAGTAAATTGTACTTTACTTATGCATGTTACATTCACCCCACCCTCAAGTGCTTGCGTCCTTGTAAGCATATCACAACTCCCTAAACCGGTACGGTTTTTACATGATAGAGGCTTTCGATTTAAGACGGAGTCCACTTGGAGGTTATGCGGCGAAGTGTAAAGCGTGCGCAAAAACGTGTTTTTGCGGGCCTGAGGACTCGAACCGAGAACCTCGGTTTCGATGCCAAATGTAGCGTAGTGGCCCAAAATGGTTAACCGGATGAATATGAGCGACAAGTAAATTGTACTTTACTTATGCATGTTACAGGTGCTACCCACTCTCCAAAGGATGGTGTGGAAGGTACACGGAGGCTCCTTCAAGGATAGTGCAGAGGCCTTCAATCAAGAAGTGTGACTGCTAGCCACAATAAAGAAAAAGGAGCCACTCTGGTACTGGGTACCGTAAAACTCCTCCACCAAAGGGAAAAGAAAAAGATCAATTGGACCGGGAGGGTTGCAGGCTTGATCTGACCGGCTCTAGATTGATAATAGTGCTGGAATGGGCACGTTTGGTATGGACATGTTTGGCAGCCTAATTGATAGAATGAACATGAAGCTTAGAAGCAAGCTTCTTAACTCTCTGTAAACTCTCTTAACTCTTTGAGAATTAAGACCCAGCTCCTAAAAAGGTTCCAGCGTGTGATTGTTGTAGGTGGTGCTACCCACTCTCCAAAGGATGGTGTGGTGAGTAACGGAGACTCCTTGGAGGGTGGAGTAGAGGCTTTCCCTTAGCTGCCCCCTGCCGCTCCTCAGAACCCATTCATTATTTGTGCTGTACATTTGTTTCAGTAATGCTGAAGTTCCTTTTGGCCTAGTGTTTCTTTAACATATGGGTCCTTACAGACATTACAGATAAAGCCATCAGTCAAAACGTGTGACTGCTAGGCTGCGTATGTAAAACATTGTAAATGCATGTTTGAAGAATTGTTGTTGCAGCACCAGACTTGTCACTTACAAAAAACCTTTAAAAAGGGAAAAACATCGATGTTTGTGACATTGCCGCACTGAGTAAAACCAGTACCAGGGAAATCCAGCTGCAGACCAAGAGGGATAATCATCGGCACATAAAAAACATGGACTGTCACACTGAGGATACCAAGAATGAGGGAAGCAGTCTAACATTATATTTCAAGCACAAGGCTGTGCAATAGTAAGAAGTAAAAAATATCCTTTCTTTACAAACGTTGGGATAGGCCTTACACATCTTATATATCTACAGTCAGATCAAATTACCGTCACTGCAATATGAAAGACACGGCACGTAAAAAACTACCCCCGTAATTTGAAAGGTTTGTAAAACAAGGTCTTAGTCTTGCTGAGAATTGATCATGCCTTTGGACCAAGTAAGGCCTCCAAGCTGAAAAAAACATCCAGCAGATGTGTGAGTTCTTTGCTTCGCTGTGGTACTTCCCCAATGCTGCTACCAAATCTCTGTCTACTCCACCTACGCATTCTCTGCCCATACACGCATATGTACCTGTCGCTGCTAATGCTACTCATCTCTGCTTGGCTGCCACACTGCTGCTCCTTCTTGGAGCTGGGACCGTTAAATCAGACACATCCGGCCTCAATGTGGTTCTTTCATGAAAAGGCGAACAAATTAAATTGAGTATGTACCATTTCTCTTAAATTGCTCACTGTTAATTAATGACTGGCACATCCAGCTTATTGAACAAGACATACAAAAACTCTCGACTTTCAACCATTTACGTACGTCAGACAAAACAGGAATCTGTTGAAGTGCGGTTGAAGCGGTTGATTTCAACCGCGGTCGATTTCTACCTGGAACCAACCGCTCCCCTCGGTTGAAATCATATCATCCGAGGAGCGGTTGATTTCACACGATTCGTCGCTGCCAATGATTGGACGTGACACTACAAGGAGCTCCCTGTAAAAGTGGCAGCGGACAATGTATGCCATCAACACCATGGAACAACCTTTTTTGAAACATCAAGACAGTAGGGTTTTAGTTGGGCGCTTCACAGCTTCGTTTGCCGAAGGAATCCAGACAGCACCAAGAACGATCAGAATCTATAAGCGTAGGTTATCAGAATTTGATAATCGGCCAAGTGGGGGTTTCAAACTTTGCTTTCTTGTGAGGCACTTCATGGGGCTTTCTTTCCATCTCCTTGTTCCGAGGCTGTCAGATCCTCTTGGATGCAGTATGAGAGCTGTTTTAGTGTTACGTCTCCCGCTCCGCAGCATTTGCTGTGGTGTATGTGTGTGCTTGCAATAGGATATAATTTTCTTTTAAACACCATCAAACTTTTGACATCATGAAGGCATTCTAAATAGATTTTGACAATATTGGTGTCTCATTTAAGGGAATGGTGGCCAGTAAGTAATCTGTACAAAAGGATCTGGCCATCTTATTGCCCATTGTAGTGCGGCACATTTATACCAAGCACCAAAACTCTTCCAACAAGGTCGCACAAGCTCGCAGCAGAAAGATTGGAATATGTATACCTGCATCCCAAAAATTATTACTTCAACTGAAGTAGGTTGTCGGACAACAAGAAACTCAAGTTTGTTTGTCCCTCAAGTCACTCAGCCAAATACAAACATCGCAAACAGGGAAGAGTGTGTGGTGCACCCCATTCAAAACCAATCCCCCTGCTGGTTTTGTGTTAGACTGTCTAGTTGCTGCTTTATTGCTCGCATGGAGTCCCCCAAGGAATCTTGCCGTGACTGCAAGCTGTTCGCGATGTTGAGCATGCTCATGTTCACTTCCATCTGCAAGAAATTGAGGGAGGAGCCAGAATCATATTCAGGGGTAGTGCACATGTAGGGGTGCATGGGAAGAGCCAGGGGTACATACTTAGGGGTGCATGAGTGGTGAACGGCTACAGGAGTTATCTTGTGTATGTTCAAGCATAGTTTTGCTTAAACATGGGCAGCACGAGAAGGAAAGGGGTAGCATATTAAGCAAATGTCTCAGATGCTTTGCCAAATGCCGCTCAATATGCCTGAGTCTCGGCGCATACATTTGCCATAGTTACCCTCATTTCAGCACTGCCTGAGGAGATAAAACAGCCGCTGAGATTAAGTATAATAAATCCCCCTCTTGCAGCCAAGGTTTGGCAAAAGCTCGTGATATCTTTGAAAAAAGCTCAAGAAACATCTCGTCCACCTTTTTATTTTCTATTGTTAATGCTGCTCAATACATAGCTGGCAGGAAAAGGAGAAATCTGAGCATAACTGATGGGCAATGTCCGCACACACACACACACACACACACACGCGCAACACACAAGGACACGAAAATGCATGCACACAGACTCAAGCACGTACAAAACAGTGCATTCACAAACATTTGGGAGCCCACACACCACCTTTAAACCTCTATCCTTCCTCCTTGAGTAATTAGGATTTGTATAATTGTGTCGCGCAGCTGCCAACAATTAATGTGAACGAGTGCACAAAGGAATGATGGATCAACAAAGCCCATCAATAGGGACACACGTTGGCTCCAACCTTCTTGCTGCATGTGGAACTGCTTGAGCATCTTGGTATATACATTTGCAAAGTGCTTAGCCACACGCACACACAAAATGCACTGTCAAAGCATCGCACACTATACCTCTAACCTCTATCCTCACCTGCTGCACGTGGAACTGCTTGAGCATCTCGATGTGCAGGTTGCGCACATCCTCCCGCATGCTGGCCATGGCATCGTCCATGTAAGCCTTGAAGACGCCCTCTGTCAGCATGTTGATGCGAGGACCGGCTGTGGGCGCCGCCCCACAGGTTTTGGGCCTGTTTGAGGCAGGGTATGGTCATGATTAGGGTGTATTGTATGTTGATGTTGTATGTTAGGCGTGTGATTGGGTGTGTTTTATACTTATGTTGTATGTTAGGTGTGTGATTAGGTGTGTTGTATGTTAATAGTCTGTTGTGTGTTTGGTGTATGATTTGGGTGTGTTGTATGTTTATGGTCTGGGCGCTGTCTTTGAAAGAAACACAGTGAACACGCTGTTTTGTGCTTATGCATTTTAGTGACTGTTGTAGATTTGAATGGGAGTCGGCAAAGGGGTTTGGGAAGACATTTAGTCCCCATCTGTGCACACACACAGGTCATACCTTTTTGAATAGGTAAGTAAGGTGTGTCGTCTCATGCACTTTACATGTGTCATTCTCAAGGCGGCTGGCCATAGCTGATATGTCACGAGCTAACACACTTCTGTTTGCAATAATGTTTCAGTGAATTCAGTGAAAGGGGAATGCAAACATACGCTCACGTGACAGGTATGAGATGTAGATCGTGTTTGGTACGGCACATCTAAGGTATGATCTATTTACAAGGTAGCTAGCAAAGCCACACAGAATGTATGCAAATTTGCATGTAGACAAGGTATTTAGTCATCTGTTCACAAGGAAAAGGACGTCCAAAGCCATGCACCTTGCACCATGCACCTTACTATTTTTCTTTCACGGGTTCATTGTGTTTTGGCAATTTACCTTTATGAATAAATGTCTGGTTAAGTCAATGAATATGTCATGCAATCTAGTCCAAATCGACACAACTGCAAAAGTTGTGGTACTTAGCCTCCAGCTTAATTTCAGCTATCTACCTATACTACCGCACGAACCAGACATGTACCCTCACACACACAGCACTACGACCTCACGCACCTGGGAGACGGCACCACTCCCACAGAACTAAAGCTACCCAGCTGCCTGGGCCCTGAGGGCCCTTCCCCTTCATGGCTGCTCCTCGTGCTGCTGCCCCCCCCCTGCTGCTCAGTGCTTGACCGGTGCCTGGCTTGCGATTGGGTTAGGTCTAGGATGGGTGTTGCGTGTGGCGGGGTTGCGTGTACCGGAGGTGTGGAGTGTGCGCTGCCAGCGGTGTCAGAGTTTTCTGTGCATGTTGTGTAACGTGCATGTTGTGTAACGTGCATGTTGTGTAACTTGCATGTTGTGTAACGTGCCAGCGGTGTCAGAGATTTCTGTGCATGTCGTGTAACGTGCCAAGGAAAGCATGTGTCTTAGTGAGTGAAGAATGCACGTGTGTGTGTGTTGTCGTGTGATTGGTGTTCTAAGGTACATGTGTGGGGCATGCATTTGTAGATTTGTTGGATTTGGGGAATGTGTGGTTTGGGAAAATGAGTTTGCAAATCGAACAAGTTTTGCTGCCGCCTTGATATTGCCGGCAAAGTTTAGACAAAGATCACAAACGTTTAGAGACACGCAAACAAAGAGCCGCCTAATCTAAGTCTAGAGGCCACTACTGGCTTTGGGCTTTAAACGTTGCCAACCCAGCTAGTGCCTGTTGCTTACCCATTGCCGCTGCCAAACATATTGCCCACATGGATGTAATGCTGCCATACACATTGCCCACATGGATGCATTGACATTGCCGCCATGTATAAACATTGCCCACATGGATGTATTGACATTGCTGCCATGTATTAACACTGCCCACATGGATGTATTGACATTGCTGCCAAACACAATGCCCACTTGGATGTATTGCTTAACGTTTTGACAAAAGTCTGCCGTGTCATCTGTTGTCTATCGTGTCGACAAAAATGTTTACTTTGTGTAGAGCCAACACCCTCACAGCGCGAGGAAGTGCTCACACAACATGCTTACGGTCTTAAACAGTGTCTTGTGATTTTGCAACACTTGTTTGATATATGATGCAGTGCAGGGCTACAGTGCAAATCGGCGGCCTTCTCCTCTAGTCACTTCACTGTATTGAGCAACGCCGCAGGAAAATCTAGCCTGCAGTGCGGCATGGACAAGAGTAAAAAATTGAAAAACAGCAAGTAATTGCAAGCAGACAAACCCACCAGAGGCACGGGGTAAAGGAGAGGGCCCGAGCTGCCCATTCAAGGACGGCCTGCCCCCACTGCTGTGGCTTGTGGCAGCCTGCTGCTGCTGCTGTTGCTGCTGCTGCTGCTGCTGCACACAAATTGAGAAAATACGGGTTAGTTCAAAGCTGCAGGAACATGTCCTGACATGTAGCTGTATGTGCCCTAGCTGTATGTGTAACTGTCACGGTTGTATGTAGCACTGGCAGGACCATCAGCAGCATTCATGTGGTTGGCCACATGCTGCTGCTGCTGCTGCTGCTGCTGCAAAGGCCACATATAAGAACTTGACTTGATAAGGTGGCTTGCAGGCGTGGTACATTGGTTTGTGCCAGAAAATCGAGCGAAAGCATGCCTGAGTGGGAATTACAGCCAGGCAGCCAAACCCACACGGACACTTTGGATGCCAAAATTCACATCAGGTTTAACGACAAGGTGTTCTGATATAGCACTCCAACGGGCACCACCGCTGTTGCTGCTGCGCCTGCTGTGTGGACGACTTGCTGGTATAAACACCACCCATCTAGCGACACAAAAGCAGCACACTGAGCTGGCATGCCTATACCTGTCCTTGCGGCTGCTGCTGGGGCTGGGGCTGGTTCGCGGTGCTGGTGGTCCCTGACAGGCTTGGGCGGGAGAAGGAGATGCTGGAGGTGCTGGGGGTGGTGCTACTGCACATGTGGAGGCAGGGTTGCGTGCTTTTCTGTGCATGTTAGAGAGACGCTGCTTGCTGTCACTGTGCACCTTGTGTGAGTGTGAGCACACAAAAGTATGTTGTGCTCCAAAATAGGTTTGAGCGGGAGAAGGATATGCTGAGGGTGTTGAGTGGTCCTGCTCTCACGTACAGATGTTTGTATGTGTTAGTGCATGGGCTCGTAGGGTGTGCATCAGCACAATGCAAAAGGTATGCTGGAGGTTTTGGGGTATTGTTAACCTCGTATGAATGTATGATTGTATGCATGTGCACGTAGGGTAAATGTCAGCAGAGAATGTATTGTTTTAAATAAGAATGTATTGTGTGTGTCGATAAGAATTTATGATTGTATGCATGTGCACGTAGAGTAAACGTCAGCACGATGCATTGCTAATCTCGTAAGAATGTATGATAGTATGCATGTGCACGTAGGGTAAACGTCAGCACGATGCATTGTTAATCTCGTAAGAATGTATGATAGTATGCATGTGCACGTAGGGTAAACGTCAGCACGATGCATTGTTAATCTCGTAAGAATGTATGATTGTATGCATGTGCACGTAGAGATAACGTCAGCACGATGCATTGTTAATCTCGTAAG
>Ga0307974_1001767_pt1:10000-15075 | contig 15075 bp, 18 predicted proteins | sample OrgLakmetagen784_FD_201812 | JGI IMG/M metagenome (GOLD analysis project Ga0307974, IMG submission 201812) | Saline water microbial communities from Organic Lake, Antarctica - #784 | ecosystem: Environmental > Aquatic > Non-marine Saline and Alkaline > Saline | place: Antarctica... | reverse complement strand
CCCCCAAAACCCCCCTTCCTGACCCCCCACACTATTGAAAAGGGTGTCCATCTGCTCAGAATTCAAGCAGCTATCTGCCTGCACAGTTCTCATGCCAAATAATGCAATACCTGACGAGCTTTAGGGGAAAAACTGGTTTGCGCACGCTCTTGCACTGACCACCTGTTTAGTGCACAAATCCAGCCAAAACCTTTGCCAAAGCATTTTTATACCTCAATCATGCAACTTATGCATAATGCAATGCGTAAACTGCAAGTTTGGAATCAATTGCTGGTAATTTGCCTGAACACACCCCTGCGGCCTACTTGGGGACATTCCATGCATTTCTATGACCAAAACTCCCCGACCCCCCCTGGACCCCCCCCCCCGACCCCTCAGAATCGACTCATTTATATGCCAATCGATACGTCAGGATTTCACATATGTAATTAATATTTCAATCGACACTTCGATCTGGTCAGACAGCTGGTTTCTGTCCCCTGGCAAATCAAAGTGCACACACGCGCGCACACACACACCCCGCATGGATTTAAATGCGCTGGCACATGGCACATTTGTATGCGTGCACAATTACATCTCTGGATACACAGTTACAGCCACACAGCCATACACAGTCACTTCTACGGCCCGACACAAACACAAGTGTACACACACTCACAGCTACAGAAGTCCAGAGATTGCTTGGCTGATAGACACAGCCACACAAACACGCACACAGCCACGCACACACACACCTGATAGACACTGCCACACACAGCCACACACCTGATGATAGACACAGCCACACAGCCACACACACACAGCCACACAGCCACACACACACAGCCACACAGCCACACACACACCTGCACAATTTGGTCGGACAGCATCGCCGTCTCCTGTTTGGCAGCAGCGAGGTCCAGCTTTGCTTGGCTGGCGGTGTCTGCTAGGGAGTTAGCTTGGGCCTTGAGTTGTCGAACCTGGGCCAAAGGATGCAGTGGTCACAGTGCGTCGGGTGTTGTGACTGTATGCCAGATAATGTCGGCTTTGTAGCTAAGACTGCAGGGAGTGAGCTAGGGCCTTGAGTTGTCTGACCCGAGCAGTGGATACAGATTTTCAATAGACGTTGGGCTGAATTCTCCAGGAGGTTGCTATATGGCAAGGGCAGAGCCATACAAGAAATCACGGCCAAATCTGACTTCTTTCACAACTCCTTGCTGCCTGTCAGACACAGCGATCCACGATTCCTTCCATATCTACTAAGAACATGTAGGGTTGGCCAGAACTGTGTACATACACCGTATATCTGGTGATTTCCCTGCCAAATACACCGTACATACACCGCACATATATATATGGTTCTGGCTAGCCCTAAGAATATGTCGTGCTCAGAATACGGACACACCCCTCCAGCACCAGCACATGAACATACATCGGGAGTACTGCAGCCTGCTCGTTGACATGGCAGTGACTTTTATAAACGCCTAAGCCTTGACTGAGCATACTAGTGTTTCAAGCACACTGGCGTTTTTCTTTCCGCTCAGAACACGCAACACACCACCTCCACTTATGCACACCTCATTTTGGAGTACTGCAGCCTGCTTGCCAGGATGCGTGTGTCTGGCAGTAGCGATTTTTAGGACTTCCTACGCTTTGATATAACACCAGCATATATAGGGTTGGCCAGAACCGTATATAATATATAATATATATACGACCGTATATTTGGTGATTTCCCTGCCAAAAAAACCTTATATACACCGTACATATATGGTTCTGGCCAATCTAAAGCATAGTCATATAGTGTGTTCCAAGCTCAGAGTGCGAACACACCACTGCCAGCACTACCAAGCTCAAGAGTACGGACACACACCACCTCCAGTACTACCGCCACTTACATACCTCGTTCTGGAGTACGGCTGCCTGCTTGTTGAGTTGCGTGTTTCTGGCAGTGACCTCTGATTCCTGAGCTTCAACTTGAGTGACCTCAGCTGCCTGCTCTGCCTGACCGGATTGTGCGGCTCGCAGCTCTGAGACCTGCAATAAAAGAGGGTTTCAATAAGAAATGAGGACAGCATAGCATCAGCTGCCTGCTCTGCCTGACCGGATTGTGCGTCTCGCAGCTCTGAGACCTGCAATAAAAGAGGGTTTTAATAAGAAATGAGGACAGCATAGCATCAGCTGCCTGCTCTGCCTGACCAGATTGTGCGGCTCGCAGCTCTGATACCTGCAATGAAAGAATTTGTACAAAAGGAAATGAGGTGGACATGGGGTAAAGTGCCTGCTGATCCTGGTGCTCATCCTTGGCATGTGAACATGGGACAAACTGCCTGCTCATCCTGAAGCTCATCCTGAACATGGGGCAGACTGCCTGCTCATCCTGACCGGCTTGCGCAGCTCAAACTTAGTGCTTTGACATCTGCGGACTACAAGTGCTTGTGGCTCATTTTAGGAATTGTGTTAGAGGTACCACACATTTTGCTGCCTCCTAGCCTACTCCAATCCCGATCCTTTCGTTTTCCATCTCTTTTTCCCTTGTTTCTCATAGACGCTCCTCTTTTGTTTAGCCAGGTGTGGTTTCAAGCTTTTTGGGGCGGAGCCCCCCAGGGCGTAGTCCCCCTATAGTTCATTCCGGTTGCTGAGGCACCACGCTGAAAGAATAAAGCTTTGAGCCACCCAGGCCACTCCACGCCATAAGAATGGCACAGGCAGAAAGCTGATTTTGCGCTGATTCCAGCCATGCCCTCAGGTGTGCGGTCAAACACACTCGCATGGGATGTGTTGCGAGGTCTCAGGCGAAAGTGCAAGTGCACCATGTGTTTTGATTAAACATTAAAGTAATAGATAATCATCAAATGTCGAAGTTATGATTCTGTGGGGCAACTCGTGCGATTACTCAGGCTGCAGCTTCCGGCACACCACTTCCATGGGGACTGGAAATTCTTAAGAGAAGGCGCTACACAGGTCACACAGCTTCAGACACGGTATGGTATGACAGGGACTGTGCGGACGCAGAGAGAGGGGGTGCAGGGGGGGCGCAGCCCCCCCTGAATTCAGCTCGTTTCAATGCCGCTATTCATTGCAGGTTGCAAAGACCAGAATGGCTCAAAAATGGTTCCACAGGAGCAGTTCAGAAGGAATGCAGCCCCCCTGAATTGCTCGCTGCACCTGGCACACACAGCTTCAGACACGGTATGGTATGACTGTGCAAACGCAAGAGCGGGTGGGTGCAGGGGGGGCGCAGCCCCCCCTGCATTGTTCTCACTACATTAAGTACACAGAAGGTACTCACGTCACCCTCTAGCAAGAGTCAGCAAAAGCAATGAGCAAGCAATGAATGTACGGAAGCATCAATGTCCTTGCATTTCTAGTCTCAGCGCTTTGAGAAGCAGTTTCGTGAGTCAGACGGATGGGAATTTCAACGATGCTGACCCGACTGGCCTGTGGTTTGGAGCTGATGATCCTAGTGCACAGGGTGATGAGTTATTATATGTATTAAAAAGAGGAACAAAGGTTTAAGTGAGGGGGGGGCAGCAAGTTCTGGCTGCAGCTTGCTGAATTATACACCGTTTCCCCACCCACCCAACTGCCCACACCCACACCAATTAACCGCTCACATTTCCCACACCCACCCACCCACATAGTATGAGTTTGCGTAATACACACAATCAGTGCAACCCTCACAAACCGTGCCCTCATCACTCGCTGTGCTCCCCTCCACTTACACACAAACCATCAAATTACACTAATTTTACATCCACACGCACACACACACACATATGCTCCTCACTCAGGAACAGTGCTTGTCTCACTCATAAACTGTGCTCTCATTGAACGCCTACTAACATTCCCACCCCCCACTTCAGACACCATCAAACACAAACACAGGCCGTGCTCGCCTCACCCAAACCCACGCCACACACCATCAAAAACGTACACTGTGCTCGCCTCACTCACGTTCTTCGCATACTCCTCCTCCAAAGCCCGCGTGCTGTCCACCATTCCATCTAATTGCCCCTGAACGCACGTCCACGTTTGATACAGTGAGTTTGTGCGTGTGTGTGTTTGTGCTTATGTGTGCTAATGTGTGTTTGGCATGCTTTTGCGTGCGTGCATGTGTATGCTTGTACAGCGCGTCTTGACGCGACAGTGCATTGCTCAAGTACGCAAGCGGTAGCGACTCTTCCTAACAGGAAAGCACAGAAACACACATACATAAACACAGACACACCTGCAACTCCTGGAACGCTAGAGCTTTTTCTTCTCTGAACTTGGCAAAGTTGATGATGGCACTGAGGTTCCGCCGTAGCTTTAGGGAATCTGGTTTAAAGACGTCCTGTGTTGCATGTTTGTACGTTCATGTGTGTGCACGTTTGGTGTTTCTGTGTTTCCAGAATGTTTGTGTGTGTGTGCGTGTATGCGTATGTGTGTTTGTATTTGTGTTTTTGTGTGTGTGTGTGTGTGTGTGTGTGTCTGTGTGTGTGTGTGTGTGTGTGTGTGTGTGCGCGCGCGCGTGCGCGAACGCCTGTGCATGACGTGTGTTAAAAACCGTCGAGTCAATGTATGTCTTGATGGAAGCCCTTATGGCTTGCGTGAACTGCTTGCGCACAGGCCCAGGAGCTGATACATAATACTCTTTAAGCTGAGCACGTCAAGGACGTTAGCAGCGTTCTTACATGTGCACCTCTGCTCTTCGGTCAACCCTCGGGACAAACGCAAGCATTGCCCTCATTATTCCACCCCAATCCCCCCTGAGCACCCCAATCTCACCCTCCAGCTGAAATCATTGACGCCTGATGCCTTCATGAGCTTTGACAGGAGTCTGAAGAAGTTATTAGTAGGGATGGACTCGTCGTGCAGCTCCGGGTATTCAAAGGCATCCATAGCTGTGAACACTGGCTGTGTCAGCTCCTCCCTGCAGGCAAGAAAAGAATGAGTGCCTCAACAGCAACAAGCAGGCCTGCGTGCGGGTGCTGTTACAGGGAGGGGAGGACGGTCAAATGCTTGCATAATACCAACCTCGTCACGCCGGTGAGCATGAGCACGATTTGCTCGAACACGGGGCGTGCGACGTCGTAGCTCGGCTTGGCCAGCTG
>Ga0307974_1001767_pt1:0-7500 | contig 15075 bp, 18 predicted proteins | sample OrgLakmetagen784_FD_201812 | JGI IMG/M metagenome (GOLD analysis project Ga0307974, IMG submission 201812) | Saline water microbial communities from Organic Lake, Antarctica - #784 | ecosystem: Environmental > Aquatic > Non-marine Saline and Alkaline > Saline | place: Antarctica: Organic... | reverse complement strand
GAAACCCAATAAGAATAAGAGAATTTGAAGCTCCCCTAACAATTCCAGACAAACGTTTTTGATGGTTATGCCACGTGTGAATCTCAACACTTTCACTTACCTACACCATAGGCCGGGAGGCCGCCAGGCCTCCCGGCGGGCTGGGGCAGCAAAAGAAAAAGACGTGAGAACCCAGGTTCTCAGATTGGCATATTAAGGTGGGACGTGAAATGAAGGTTTTCCCAAATCCTTAAAAAAAACACTGGTTCGCACGACAGAAAATGCACGCAAGGGTTGCTCCATCCTCTCAAGTGCACTTGCAAATTACGCAGCCACTTAATTGGAGAAGGCAGCCACTTGTTGGAGAAGTTGAAGGAACCTAATAGGCAGGACTTCTTCTCCTTGGATGGAAGAGTAGAATACAAGCTGAATTTTCATTACACAGAGAAGCAGAATTCGAAAAGCTGGTACCGCTTTCTTCACTTTTTTTGCTAAACCTTCGTCGTTTGCCTAGTGGAAGAGCTCTGTTTGATTTCAAAGCAGGTGCCTTTTCCTTGATAAACATGGGGGGCGTTCTAATTAGAGCATCCTTAACAGCCAGCACCAAGAAGCCAAACATCAATTCTGCATGCACTCATCATGAAAGCTTACAAACTTACAAAGCTGATTTCATCGCAGGCATCATAGCAGATTTCATGGCAAGGGCAGCAGCAGGAGGGGAGGAGACACACACAAGACAAGAGACAAGCTTACACACACACATTTATCCCCTTATACGAAGAAACATACACGCACACACGTGGCCAGTGACCATACACATCATAAACACACTTGTACGCACACACACACACAAACACACACACCTGGAGGCTCGTGAAGTTTGTTTCGGGACGAATGTAGGAGCACACAACTAGCCGGATCTCTGACCCATAGAAGGGCTCGGGGAAGTCCGACAGAATCCAGGGCTCAGCTGTCTTGTGCGTGTTGCCATAGAAGGGGTTGTAGCCGATGCTCATGACCATTTTGTGAGGGGTGGCGTCTGCCCCAACAGAAGCCCAGCCTGTAAGGTTTGGTGTGTGTGTGTGCGTGTGCGTGTGCACACACATAAATGCTCGTATGGCATGGTGTACACAGCAATAGTGTGCATTGCACAACATGTGTGTGTGTGCGTGTGCGTGTGCGTGTGCGTGTGTGTGTGCGCAGTGTGCATGTTTGTGGCATTGATGTATGTGGGATTGCACAAGTGCAAATGGCTCACCATGCACCCTTCCTCTTGGCTTCGGCTGGGCAGATGTTGCAATACAAAGGCTGACAAACTTCTTTCTTATGTAATGTATGCAGCTCAGTTTTGCAAGATGCACACGGAATCTTTGTTATCACAGATACACACAGAAACACCCACACCCACACCCACACCTGCATAAATTCCTGTCACGGCCTCTGACAGAGCCACCCTTAATGCCTCAGATGCTACATTGGCAGTGGGAATTCCCAACTCCTGTGTGTGCAGTTGCATTTATGTGTTTATATAAGTTAATATGTGTGTGTGCAATGTAGTGATGTGTCATTCAGCTACGGCCTACTCCCTTCTCCCTTCCTCCTTTTCTTGCTGTGCACACGTGCAAACAAGGAAGCAATTGCCTAAAAATCTGTGCATTGCTTAGCACAGCCAATAAAAATTGAAGCACTGTCTGTTCGTCCCCTCCAGATTGCAAGGTATAATTGAAAGGTATATTTGAAAGCTTGCATGGACGATGTTTGAAGGTAGGTGTGGGATATCTGACTGGAAAGAAGAAAGGCTGCACCAGAAACGTACGCAGGTCAAATATACACTAGTGTATGTACGTGTGTGTGTGTGCGTGTGCGTGTGCGTGCGTGCGTGTGTGTGCGTGTGCGTGTGCGTGCATGCGTGTGTGTGTGTGCGTGCGTGTGTGTGTGTGTTTGTGCATGTGTGTGTTTGTGTGCGTGTGTGTGTGCATGTGTGTGTGCATGTGTGTCTCATACAATTTTTTAGCACCAGTTCTGGAATAAGGGTGGGTGCCTACCTTTGAGCCCCTCCCAAATCCCTGCACCACATCTCCTCGAATGTAGATTGGCTCATCCTGCGCGTTAGTACAAGTGCGTGAAAGCACTATTACTGCATTATGCCAAAGAGTGTACTTTGTGTTTTATGGTTTATTATTCTAAAACGCCTCCTGTTAAGAATTAAAAAATGTGCAAATGGCTCATACTGCGTGTGAGTGCATCTATCGCAGCGTTAAAAGAGGAGGTGAAAATGTAGATCCATACGTAGCCTTCTCCTCTGTGCATGACTCAGGACCCCTGAAACTTTCATGTCAGTGGTGGGACTGGCCAGAGCCATTACAGTCGATAAATAGAGGTCATAGCACAGGAGTTTTCAAATGTATGGTCTCGCACGATGTGTGAAATGAAATTCTGGCCATCCTGAATTATAAGTAGGGCTGGCCAGAATTGTACTGACATACCGTACCAAAATTTAATCATCCCGCACCCAAAAAAAAAAAATTTAGTTTTGCAAATCCGCAACCGATCCGCACCCCCTTCAATATTTATTATAATCCAATCCGCAGGCCATTCTTAAGCCATTCTCACCAATTTAGGCCACTTTCACCAATCCGCAGGCCTAAAATTATTTATTTAATTTTCTGTCCGCACTTAGCCGCACCCCTCAAAAACATTCTTTTTGCGGGGTGATGTATTTTTGGTACGGTACTTACAAGATTTACAGTTTGAAACACAAATCAAGCTGGCTGAAACCATTATAGGTTATACGCAGAGGTCCTCACAAAGAGTATACCGTGACTTCATCATTTATGAATAATCGTGCGGCCCCAGACAGCCCTGATAAGAGCAGTTTTGTAACTTGTTCTCCTCCCTCTTTTGTGAGCCATCTAACAAGAACCTGCAAAGCCCTCCCAGACCAAACCAGCCAATACATGCAAGACACTAGTTTCACTTATTACACGCTCAAACACGCACACAAGCACACGCAATCACGCCCATATGCTTGTACAAACATACACAACCACGTGATGCCGTCTTTTAGCAAAGGCTTTAAACCGAGGCAAATGCAGCAAAATATAAAATGTACAAACTGGATCTCGCGCAGAAATGAAGTCTGATCCAAGAGCTTAGCAAGTGTGTTCAAAGGATATCATTTCCATCCAGCACACGCTGCAGCAGTACACGCACAGGCACACAAACGCAAATGCGGTTAGCAATAGTAGCTGACAACGACTGTACCTAACATACACGTACCACCATGGGTATGGCACCTAAAATACACATACAGACACACACGCGCGCGTACGCACACACGTACCACCATGGGTATGGTGCCTTCCACAGTGTCCTCAAATGGAGGCAGTCCAAAGCGCTGAGGGTCAAAAGCTAGCAAGCTCGGTAGAACATCAATGAGGCCTGCGTGTGTGTGTGTGTATGCGTTGAGTACGAGGTTTGCTGCAGACAACTGCACTGGATTGTGGCCAGCATACCATTTTAATAAATTGCATGCGACAAACACATTGTGAGACAGCCTTCCTGTCTTTACGCCTTAATACTTTACGATTACATTATTATCCTGATAGCATTCACCATCCAAATTTGCGAATCAAGGCACGTGAACAACACGTACATTTAATCAAAATTGCAAATCAAGGCACATATTTAACGCGTACATGACATCAAAATTGCAAATCAAGGCACGTAAACAACACGTACGTTACACATATCTGTCACTCCTGCATTACCCCTATAGATGCAAACTGAACAGAACCACACGTGCGTCTCACCTGAGGGCTTTCCGTCTCCACTCCTCAACGCTTCCAGCTGCTCCTTATTATTCCTTATTATTAGATTCCTTATTAGTAGATTCCTTAGATTCCTTATCAGATTCCTTATTATTAGAAGCTGTCTCACCTGAGGGCTTTCCGTCTCCACTCCTCAACGCTTCCAGCTGCTCCCTAGCACTGTCTGGGCCGTTACTTGAGATGCCCAGCACCTGCATGCCTGCTGCTATGGCGGCCTGTTCATGTGTGTGTGAGTGTGTTTGTTAGCTTTGTGTGTACAAATATATGTGGTCGAGGTATTTGTGGTCATAATTATGAGTGTGGGATTGTACGTGCACGTGTGTATGTGTACATGTCTGCTTCTATGGCAGCCTGTTTGTGTGTTAAAGTGTGTGTGTGTGTTGAAATGAGCTTCGTGGGTGTGAAAATTTGCGTGCATGCCTGTGTGATTGGCATAGGTACTTGATGTATAAAAAAAGGGATGGAAGAAAGCTGCTACTAACCAGTTGCATGTGACGTCGAAAGTATATAAATGGTACATATAAAAAAGCTGCTGCCCCTTTTGTTTTTTTCGGGGGGCTGGACAAACAAAGCATTCCTACCTGCACTCTCAGAGAGTCTAGCTGACAAGCCTTCAAGCACAAGGTACTACTCAAACATGCTCAAACCAGTCCACAGCCAAAGGCACGTGCCTCTGCCACCAGAGTTTTATCTGGTTATCATAAGCATAAGGAAAAACTCAAACATGCTCAAACCAGTCCACAGCAAAGGATACGAGCCTCTCTCACCTGAGCCCCAGCAGGTGAGTCTTCTAGCACGAGGCACTGCTCAGGGGGTGGGTTTCCCAAAATCTTAGCAGCTGCGACAAAGGTGTCTGGTGCGGGCTTTCCTCTCGCCACCTGTCAGATGAGCGGGACAGATCATCACCTCCACGTGAAAACTGAAATCATTTAAGTTATACAGCTGCAACAAAGGTGTCCGATGCGGGCTTTGCTCTCGCCAGCTGTCAGTTGAGCGGTGCATATAAACACCTCAAAAATTAAAGAATGAGTGAGCGTGCATATGCGTACTATGAAAGCTATTTTCCTCGCTCCCTACACGTTGAGTGGTGCATACAAAATCAATGCGCGAGATGTCAAAAAATAAATGCCACGTCTGTATATCGCAAAGGCTGTTCTTTTGCTGCCCACATTGAACAGTGCCTAAAAACAAACCAATACTTTACCAATAATGCACATGTGTAAGAGGGCTTGCACACACTAAACCGTTACTAAAACAGTGGTGTGACTAGTGACAAGCAAATCTCTTGAAACACGCAACCATGCAAGGTAAACAAACCAGGCCCTAGCTACCTTAAAATGCACTTTCATACAAAGCACAGGCTTGCCTTTGCAGGTGTGATCTATGTAGTATTACACTTGGTAGTATTAGCAACTTAGTTTATTTCTTTATCACGGGCATCAGAATCCTAAATATGCATTTCGTTAGCAACTGCAAAGCAAAGTGCAGCACAACTTGGGTTGGCCAGAACCATATACATACAACCGTATATGACCGTATAATCAAACATTTGGTGATTTTCCTGCCAAGTATACCGTATATGCACCGTATGAATGTATGGCCCTGGCCAACCCTAAGCGCAACGCACCTTGTCACCACACACCACGTTTTACAATATAAAATGCAGCTCATCGCACCTCGTCACCGCACACCACGTTCGTCAGCAGCTCTCGCAGCACGTGCTGCATCAAACGCGGGTGAACATGTAATGTGTTTGTGTGCCCATTCGTGTGTTTGTGCCTTCACGTTTGTGCGCAGCTCTCGCAGCACGTGCTGCGTAAAATGCAAGTGGACATGCAGCGTGTGAACGTGTGTCCATTTGTGTGGTTGTGCCTACGTGCCTACGTGTGTGTTTTTATTTATGAAAGTCTTAATTGAACGTGCGTATGTGTTGCTTGAGATGAGCCTGTTTTAAAACTGACAAGTACATTTGCAAATGCACAAGGTGTAAGCATGTGTGTTTGTGTGTTGCTGTGTGTGTGTGTGTGCGTATATGTGTGTTGCTTAGGTTTTGTCTGTCATATATATGCAATGAATGTGAATACACGCATCCAACTGTTGAGAGTGGAGTAGGAAACCATTACCCTTTCTGCCCTTCTTTCCCACTCCAAACGTCCACATCCGCCCAAGCAAATGGGAGCGACCCCAAACAGTGCATTACAACGCAGCACAAGGTTGGGTAAGCATTCTAGAATACACACACACACACACACACACACACACACACCTGTGCAGTGCCTGCCATCTTTGCCTCAAATGTACTCCTGGGAGTGGAGGTAGCTACAGCGTACGGCACAGAGTGCTTGTGTAGGTGACGCACGAGCCTGAGCGCCCCTGGCAAACGTTTTGTGTCATGCCACCTGTGAATGAGTCCATGTGTGTGTGTGTGTGTATGTGTGTGTGTGTGTGTGTGTGTGTGTGTGTGTGTGTGTGTGTGTGTGAGTGTGAGTGTGTGTGTGTGTGAGTGTGTGGCTTCTGATCCTCAAGCACAATTGTGGGGAGTCGTTGATCTGCCTTACTTCTTCAGAACGGACTGTGTTGCAGCCTTCTTTTTCATGCAGGAACACACACACACACATTTGGTGACAGTCACAGCGTGACATGGCCTGTCATTATCAAAATACTAATCAAACTTGACACTCTCATTCACTCCTGTTTCTGTAATGCTCCCTGTCACTGATGGCGTGGTCCGCGCTCTGGTGGCTCCCGATTCCTCATGGCTTGGTGCTTTGTTCACAGCAACACTTTAGCTAGCCACACGTCGGCTGACCCTGTTCCTCACCTTTGCTTCAATAAGGCCTCGGTTCTTTCCAGCAACTCCTCAGGTGGCGTTTTTAGGGCGAGTACCTTTGCAACATCTCTCCAGCAATCTAGGGGCTTCTTGCCAAGCGCGGCCTGAAAAATGTACGTGTGAATATATGGGAGTGTGCGTGTGTATGTGCATGTGTGTGTATCTGTGTGTGTGTGTATGTGTGTGCGTGTGCACGTGTGTGTGTATGTGTGTGTGCGTGCGTGTGTGTGAATGTCTGCTTGTGTGTGTATGTGTGAATGTAGGGGGGGAGGGGGAGTGTGTGTGTGTACATGTGTGTATGTATGTGTTTGAATGTCTGTACGTGTTCGTTGCGTGCACCCTTGCCTGACCTTTGAAGCTTCATTCGTCAGCTGCTTGCCTTCCTCTGCTAACACGACCTCTGCCACCTCAATGCACAGGCTCTCTGCATTTTGTGTTGTGTGTGCTCTTGTGTGTCTTTGTGTGTGTGTATATATATGTGTGTGTGTGTCTGTGTGAGCGTATGCGTATGCGTGCGTATGCGCACGTCTGAGAGTGTATGTGTGGCGCGTGTTGGGTGTTTTGTGTGCTTGTCTACGTGCTTGCCTGCGTGTGTATGTGAGTATGTGTGAGTGTGTTTGTGTGTGTGTGTATGTGTGTGTGCGCGTGTTTGTGTGTTTGTTTGTGTTTTGTGTGAGTGTCTGTGTGCGTGTGTGTGTGTGTGAGTGTGTGTGTGTGAGTGTGTGTGAGAGAGTGAGAGAGCGAGAGAGTGTGAGAGAGAGAGAGAGTGAGAGAGATAGAGAGAGAGAGAGAGAGAGAGAGAGAAAGAGAGAGAGAGAGAGAAAGAGAGAGAGAGAGAGAGAGAGAGAGAGAGAGAGAGAG